>Ga0255214_1000120_pt1 | contig 20658 bp, 19 predicted proteins | sample Miss_Law_RepB_8d_FD_189951 | JGI IMG/M metagenome (GOLD analysis project Ga0255214, IMG submission 189951) | Freshwater microbial communities from Mississippi River, Louisiana, United States - Miss_Law_RepB_8d | ecosystem: Environmental > Aquatic > Freshwater > River | place: USA: Louisiana... | reverse complement strand
TCATGCGCAGCAATGCGCTAACAAGGAGGCCAACATGGCTCAAGGTAAAGTAAAATGGTTTAACGTCACCAAGCGTTTCGGTTTCATCGAGCCGACCAGCGGTGGCCCGGATGTTTTCGTGCACATGACCGCGGTTGAAAACGCTGGCATGACTGGTCTGCAGGAAGGCCAGATGATCAGCTACGACATCTCCAATGAGCGCGGCAAGGATTCAGCCGTGAACCTCAAGGCAGTTGCCTAAAGAGATCAGGGCTCTAAGCAATTAGCCCCCAACCAGATCAGGGAAGGCCTCACCGCCTTCCCTTTTCTTTTGCGTGTTTTGTTTTTTATGAATGCGGGCGCCCGGTAACGAGCCTAGCGCAGATTTAAAAACGCGCTATCATCATGACGCTGATACTCACTAGGGGGTATTTGATGAGAATGAGTTAGAGCCGAGGGGTCTTGCAACACCCTTTATACCCACTTCCATCTCACAGTCTGTCAGTTAACTGTATTTCTTTTAATCTGATAGCTGAAGATTCCGTCGAACGGAAAAATGGTGACATAAGAAAAGCAGGCTAATCAGACCGACTTTGGCTCTTTCTCAGTGTTCGACGGATTTGGGGATGAGCGAAAGGCCCCGGTAACGGGCGTATTACTGCGCTAGTTTCTCAGAATGCGGCAAAGGCCAGACTTGATGGCTGTCCGAGCCTAAATCTAACCTCTGCATGGCGGAGTGGATTTTGAGCAATAGAATTATGAATTACCATCAAAACCTTCTCTATAATGCTCAAAATCTCTAATTTTTAACCGCTAAATGATCGAGACAAAGTTCACGAGAGAGTTAGGCCGACTGTCGCCCCAGCAATTTTTGATTCCCTAGCTTCGCTATCGAGTCCACACCCCAGCGCCAACGTTCTCAATCACATAAAATAGTAGCGGGTAAGATGAAAGAAGACAGGGGCTGCAAAGCAAAGGCTATCCATACGATCCATCATGCCGCCATGTCCCGGAAGGAGGGCGCCAAAATCTTTAACGCCTCGATCACGTTTGGTCGCACTCATTACCAAGCCTCCCGCAAAGCCCATCAGGCAGATGACAAATGCCATGGCACCTGCCTGTATGAAAGAGAAAGGGGTAATCCAGTACAGACTGGCACCAAGCAGTGTTGTTAGTCCTACACCACCTGCAAACCCTTCGATTGTTTTATTGGGGCTAACATTCGGGGCAATGGGATGCCGCCCGGCCAGCTTCCCGCATACATATTGCAGAACGTCGCTCATTTGAACAACGACAACGAGGAAAAGCATCAACTTAAAATTCTGCCCACTCTCGCTATATTTCGGAATATCCAGCATCAGCAAGGCTGGGGCATGGCTAATGAAATAGATGGTAACCATCAAACCCCATTGAATGCGGGCTGTACGATCGAGGAAACCCTCGGTGACGCCAGCCATAGCTGCGCGAATTTGCAGCCATAGAAAAGCATATACAGGGATAAAAATTGTGTATAGCCCGTACCACTTGACGCCAACGAGGACATAGTTAAGCGGCAAGATTCCCCAGAAAAGCCAGAGCAGAACGCGATGATCTGCCCGAACAGTTGGCGAAAGGGCCACATATTCTCGCAGAGCCAGAAAGGATATGAGCGCAAACAGAACAGTAGATCCGGTTGGCCCGATCAGCACAGCACAAATAAAAACGGCGATCATTACCCACCAGGAATTGATGCGCGCATTAAGATTAGCAACAACCTCTTTGCCTTTTGCTGTGGTGGTTCGGCGCGCCAGAATGAGGCCGATAGCACTGGCAAAGCACATTGTTCCGAGCAGTGTGCCCATGAGCCAGAGAAACTGCGTATCGTGGAGAATCATTCAGGTATCAAAGCCTCCAGCTTGGTTTGCGCCCGCGCCATAAAGTCGGCCTTGAGTTCATTTTCGGCCATTTTGAATTCTGCCCCGAATTCAACATTACAGAGCAATGGCACAGGAAGGAGCGCCCCCTTGGGCAAGACACGATTCAGATTGCGAATATAAACCGGAACCAGACTGACATTCGGACAGGCCTTTACCAGATAGTACAAACCGCTCTTAAACGGCTGAACAGCATCGCCATTGCCGCGTGTGCCCTCCGGGAAAAAGATCAAGCTATCGCCGTTAGCAAGCACCGCCTCAAGATCGGCCAGCGGATTATCATCCGAGTGCTCGCGGTGGCGCAAAACCGGAACGGCATGAAAAACATTTTCGGCCAGATAGCGCCGCCATGATGAACTCCACCAATAATCCTTGGCTGCCGCAGGCCGCACTCTTGCACGCTGCGGGCGAGGGATCAGGCTCCAGATCAACAGGGTATCAAGATGGCTGGAATGATTGGCGTAGTATATGCGCTGCGCAACTGGTTCAAACTGAAAACCGTGGCTACGGGGAATAGCTCCGGTGAGTAGCCGCGTGAGAAAGATGAGTATCAATTCAAGCATGTGAACTCTGGTCTAGATAAGTCGCGAGATGACCAATGCGGCGATATACTGTGAACGCCGTTCCTGCACACAAGAGAACAAGTCCCCACAGCAAAACAGGAAATTCAGGGAAGAAGGCAGCTAGCAGACTGATCACTGTAAGGACGAACATTCGATGCGGCTTAGCCATGGGACCGCAAAAATCCTGCGGGCTGCCCAGAGAACCGCCTAGTGCTCGTACATACGCGGTTATGACTGCGAGCAGTGCTGCAATCCACCCAAGAGCAGGAAAGCCGGAGGCATAACCGGCTGCTACAAGAAACAACGCATCCGCAAATCTGTCCGGCAGTTCATTATAGATAGCGCCGGTAGGGGTCTTCTTCCCCTCTTCAACCGCCATCAACCCGTCCAGCATGTTAGAGAGTAGGCGAAGCTGGATGAGGACAGCCGCAGCAATAAGACAAACCGGGCGCAAGGGGGCGGGAGCAAAAAGAACCGCCGTATAAGCCGCCGCGCCAAGGAGAGCAAGGAGAATACCGGCCAGTGACATCTGATTAGGGCTCATGCCGAGGGAGACAAAGAAATGAGCCAGCTTGTGCGCCCACAGGTGCTGGCGTGTATTTAAGGGGCGGCGGTCCGGATCAGTCGTCATGACCGAAGTATATTTGAGATAACGCGCCACACAAGCAAAATGAACTAGTGTTGAAGGCCTCTGCATACATGACTGATGATGGGATTGCGCTTCCCGGTCCTGGTTTTTTCACAAACCTCAACCTGCTCAATTGCAAAAGTTACCGTCGGCTCAAAGAAACTGACAAATTTGGTTTGCAATAAAGCGGCGATGGCCTCCGTCCATCCGGCATCGGGAATGACCTGAAGGCGGACGGTTGTTGCCGTATCCTGAATAAGGCAAAAGTCGCGCACAGCATCGCGATAAGTCAAAATCATGTCGTAAGTCGCATCGAGAAGAAATCCGGAGGAGAGTATTTTGCCAGAGGGCATGATAAAATTGTCATTTTTACGTCCCTGCAAATTGGTAATCTGCCGGAAGTGCCACCCACATGGACAATCGCAGTTCTCAATTGTAACCAGATCATTCTGTTTGTATCGGATCATCGGCATGGCAAAATTATGCAGGTTGGTTCCCACCAGAACACCCTGCCCTGATGTAGGAGCACCTGCTTCATCGAGGGTTTCGAGATAATTGATGTCCTCGAAAACGTGATATTTTTTTTGTCGGCATTGAGCTGCAATGCGCGTTAGTTCTTCCGATGAATATTCATCCAGCACCGGACACCCGAACATTTCCGACAATGCATTACGTTCTTTCTGTGTCGACATCTCCGAGTTTACAGAGATGCATCGCAGACCGATGCTGCGTCGCTGAAGGGGCGTCATTTCCTGCGCAATCTGTTTCAGGTGTGAGGGATAGCAAACGAGCAGGCGCGGCTTATAGGCAAGCAGTTGGTCAATAATCTGCTGCACAGGAGCCAGCGTAGGCACAAACTTCATCGGATAGAGGCCAAACAGGGAGTCGAGCGGATAGGGTGAGGTGTAAACGTAAAGCTGCCGATGCCAGGGGCGATATGAAAAGCCCATCTCATAGAGCCGCAGCCCGGCCAGAATATAGGTTCCCATAGCGCGCGAATCATATGCAATATCCAGAACTTTACCGCTCGACCCGCTGCTGCGCGAAATAACAAGCTCGTCAACACTCTCGCCCCGCGCCAGCATGTTATGGGGATAATTGGCGATTACTTGATCTTTGGTAATAACGGGGAGCGATTTGAAGTCTTCCCATGTTTTCAAGTCGCCAGGTTGAAACCCTATGCTGGAATATATATCTTTATAGAAAGGGACGTTTTCATAAGCATGTTGCACCAGTTTGCCAATGCGGGCGAATTGCCACGCCCTGATTTCATCCAGCGAGCGTTTGGGATTTTGCCATAGCGTGCGCCGCTCGGTTAATAGCCGGGCGGCAAGTGATAGGATTTCTTGAAGTGAAAGGCTGCGCATTAGAACTCCGGAATTCTGATGTAACGGGTTGCCATAGCCGCCGAAACTATCATCATGGCGATAAAATAGGCGGGCATGCCGTAGGGCGTATAGGCAGCGATGAGGGATAAAAGTGGAAAAATGTAGCCGTTATAAGTAACGGGCAACCCTGCATATTTCCCATCTATCAGACCTTCAACATTAAACCGGGCAATGCGATAGGCTCCGGCCAGAATAAAGATCAGCAGGGCAATACAGGTAGAAGGCGCAGGAACTTGCATGAAAGCCAGAAGTCCCGGCGCAACGACAAAGCAGATAAAATCGGCCATGCCTTCAAGCTGCAAGCTGCTATCGGATTTTTCCCATAAGCGTCGGCGCGCGACATAAGCAATCAGAACATCAGCCCAAACACAGAAAACCAGTCCAACTGCAGCAACCGGAATGTGACGCTGCAAGGCGAGCAGCAGAACCAGAACTCCCATACCGCACCGAAATAAGATGCAGCATCCTAGAGGCCCGAGGATAAAACGATTATTCATGGGCAAGGCTCGACCAATACAAGATGTATGCCCCAATCCAATATAAGACATGGCCAACGATGAAAGGCGCGGGCCGCTTGGCTACCTGCCGCCTAAAGATGTAGCCTACGGCAGCAAATATCAGCCATGTTACAAGAAAGCGTTCTAGCCGAGCCGGAATGCTGACCGCCAGAAATGCAGGTAAGTTGACATAGGCCGGGGCATGAAGCGCATAAATCTTGTAGGGAATTCCCGAGAGAGGACCTTTGACCAAGGCCCAAGCCCCGCCTGCCGTGTAGTCGGCCTGCACCGTTGCAAACATGGAGTCGGTAACAAACGGGATGGCGTGAATAAGACGAAACGTTGGCTCGGGAAAGGCTTGCGTGGCAAAAAAGATAAATGTTCCCGCGCATAGTGAGCCGACTAATACTTGCGCCATGCATAAGAGAGAGCGGCGCAAGGAAAATAGGGCCACAGCCGAAATCAGGATATCAGGAACAATAAAAAAAACCGTTCCTTCCGCAAATCCCCACAGCAGCCCCAGCCACAGGGCATTCAACAACAGATAGTCACGGATGTGTTCAGTCTTCATGTGGCAATGCCGGCCTGTTTGATGTTGCCACTCAGCGCCTCAGAAAGTTTGGGCCACTTGTGATACTGAATGCGCAGGACGCGGCTCTGTACATCTTTATCCCAGTTGCTGTAAATATGTTGCCAGTCATCAGCAAACTCAGGCTGCGCTTTGCCGAGCTCGTCTACCAATGTGCTGTAGATATGGGCATCAATAGCGGGCGAGATGGTGGCGCCCTTCTGCAGCTCAATATCAAGCGCAAGGTATTGCCGCCCCTGCTCGTAGAGAATCCGTGCCTGGTAGACGCCGCTCAGCAGGGTTTGCAGCGGAAGGCATTTAACCGTCGCATTGAGCATACCTTCTGTCAGATTGGTGCCGCACAGAATCAGGCAGCGGTCTGCTCGACCATAGACAGCCAGTAAAGGCGGGAAATGCGGCGATGCTGAGGCTATCAGTTCTTGCAGTCCAGTTTCATTTGCAGAAGATGAATCAAGTGCAAGCACCGTCTGACGTGTGATCTTCCAGCTATAAAGCTCAACACGATCATGCAAGTTATAGCGAAGCAGAGGGATGCCTTGCCAGCGCGTAACAATCAGCTCTTCATTGACTGTTTCCAGATAGGCATCCGGTGCACAGGCATGAAAAAGATGCGGCACAACCCCTATAATACCAAATTTTTCGCGCAGAGCCGGGCTTTCCAGAAGCAACTGGCGCAGCGCGACTGAATACAGGCTCTCAACACCCAGCGCGCCGGTATCTGCACTGCCATACATGGAAAACATAATAGGCTCGGAGGCTAATAGCCCAGACCGTTGCTGCAGCCCTTGGCGGAAACTCTCCGGAAAGGCCTCCCCCAGAACCAGATATTTCATTTTATTCAGCGGAAGGGATATAGATCGCTCTTGCGCCAGCAACAGCATATGTCCGATTGCTGACGGGCAGACTGCCAGAATGATCTGGTCGAAGAACTGTTCTGCTTTGCCAACAATTTCCAAAATTTCGTCATAGTGATTGCCCGGCGCGAAGATGGTTAGAGGATAAGGAACCATCAACGCAGCCTGCTTGAGCTGCGCCGCAAGATGCTCGCCGCCAATCCAACTTCCCAAGGACAAACCAACAACAACCAGAGTCCTTTTCTTGTGAACGCTAAAACATGCCTCAAGATAGGCTTGCAATGCTCGTGCAGACAGATTGTCAGATGATTTGAGTTGCGGCCAGTAGGTGGCTTTTCCTGATGATCCGGATGACCTGAAAATTGCATAAGTCTGCTCGTAATCCTGCCCTAACAGGTCAGCAAGATTGTTTCGCTGGATATAGTTGGCTTTATCCAATAGCGGAACTGAACCCCATTGGTTAACAATATCGGGGTTTATGGCCAGATGACGCTGATAGGCCGGAATGGTGTTACGCGCGCGCCGAACAAGCTTGTAGGCCTGTTGAAGAGAGCCGATGCTTTGTTGTCTTAATGTATCTCCGGCTTCGCCAAACCGCACAAAAGAGAGGAGTAGACTCAGGCTGCGAGGAAAACGCAGCAAGACACAAATCCAATAAGTAGGCGAGAAATAACGCAAGTGGGGAGACAACAGGATCGCCGCTAGCTGTTGCATTGTTTGTCCTCCGTGTTCAAAACTTTCGCCATCAAAAGCGCTATACAAACATGTCCTTTGTTGCGATTGAGGAGATCTACGAGTTATCAGCGTCTAATCAAGGTATACATGAAGATAGCAGCGCCGAATACACTATATGAGAAAACCCCTAATTCCGCCGAACAGAAAAGGGGCGACTTGAGAAAACCAGCCCTATTGGACCACTCTGGGTACTTTCTCAGTGTTCGGCGGAATTGGGGATGCGCGGAAGGCCGCGGTAACGGGCGTATTAGTGCGCTCATTTCTCAGATTACGGCAAAAGCCAAACTGCTTGGCTGGGGAAGCTGGGATCGAACCAGAGAATGGCACTCTAAAATTCTCTTTGACTTTCAACGATATATCATCCGAACGGACTATATGAACCTGATTATAAAGCTATACATACCCATACCGCACAAGCCGGTTAGGGTTGTGCCAACAGGCTGCGGCGGGATGCTGATCTCGGTTGTACCGGTCATGGGTAGATGAGTCCGATAATTCAAAGCCGGGATGTTCAGGCTACTGGAGCAATCAAACGTACTGTTGGTGATGATACGAAGAAGCGCCGGGGCTTCAGCTTTTAATTCGGAACTAATAGGGCTATAGCCACCCTTTGCCGTTATCTCCAGCGTTTGGATGCCATTCTGAGCAGGAGCACTAGGTGTATTAATCGGAACAAACGGTACAGGCTCTACCTGCGGCTGACCTGAAGAGGCCATAAGAACGCCACCATAGCTCATAGTTACCACAACGGTGACAGCAAGAATTATCCCACTAAAGTTTTTTTTCATGATCACAGCCTCACGATAGGTTGAATGATACCGGCAACGACAAGCCCGTTCATAAGATTGAATAGGGCAAAAGCAATGATGACCAGTCCAGCAGTCTTGAAGAAGATTCCCGATGCCTTGCGCGAGTGCAGACCAAGTGAGGCGAAGCTGAGTAATGCCAGGACAGGCAGAGTACCCAAGGCAAACACCAGCATGGTCAAACTGCCTGTGACAAAGCTTCCACTGGAAAGTGCATATAGCTGCATTGACTGAGTAAAACCGCAGGGCAGAAAGAAGGTGATAGCACCAAGTAAAGCGGGTGTTAGAGTATGATTGAGCTTGTCTGCCAGCAACAAATGGCGCGAGACAAAACTCGGCAGGGTTGGCTGCAAGTGTTTGGCCCATGGAAATACATCAAGCAGGTTCAACCCCAGAACCAGCATGATCAGGCCCACAGCAATGCTGAGCCACATCGTGACGCTGGAGCTAATCTGGAAGCTGCTGCCAACGATGCCTACCGCTCCGCCAAGCAGGAAGAACGATACTAACCGCCCGATATGAAAAAGTGCCTGCGGCCGAAACTTATTTCCCTCTTTGGCAAAGTTTGCCGAAATCGAGAGCGTCAGTCCACCTACCACGGCCATGCATGATGATACTGAAGCCACCAGACCGATGAGAAAGGCGGCCGGATAGCTGATCTCGTTTACAGTCAGTAAATTGACAACCCCGAGCTTTTGCAAAACAACAAAACCCGATAGAAACAGCAGGGCTAGCGGAACAGCCCAGCCAAACTCTCGCCAATTCGCTGTGTGCTTGATTTTCTCAATGGAAAGCCGATAGCCATGCTTCTGTAGCGGTGGATTGAGAAAGGAGATGATCTCTTCCTTTGACCGATCACCAAACTCCCCCTCCAGCTCTACGTGATGGTGTTTAAGTGAGGCTTTGACATAGCTGATTTCGGGCAGATCTTTAAGATCCTCTTCGACCAGCATAATGCAGGCCTTACAATGCATGCCGGACACATGGAATACGTACTGGCTCATGTTACAGCGCCTTCAGTTTAAGGCGCAGCGAGTTGCTCACGACCGCCACACTGGAAAACGCCATGGCAAGACCCGCAAACACCGGCGAGAGCAGCCAGCCAAAGACAGGATAAAACGCCCCTGCTGCCAGTGGAATACCCACGAGATTGAAAATAAAAGCCCAGAACAGGTTTTGCTTGATACCTGTCATGGTCTGGTGCGAAAGCGTCACAGCTTTGATCAGCTTACTAATGTCGCCATGAAGCAAGGTAATGCCGGCTGTATCAATAGCGACGTCGGTGCCGCTCCCCATGGCGATGCCAACATCGGCCTGCGCCAATGCAGGAGCATCATTCACCCCATCACCGGCCATAGCGACCTTGCGACCAGCCGCCTGAAGCTTCTTGATTGTCTCTAACTTATCCTGCGGTAAAACTTCAGCCTCGATCTCTTCTATACCCACTTGTGCAGCAATATGCTGAGCCGTCCCGAGGCTGTCGCCTGTTAGCATAACGACCCGCAGTCCCTTGGCCTTGAGCGCGGTAATTGCCGCAGCGGCCTCTGGCTTGACTGTGTCAGCCACCCAAGCTGCTGCCAGCAGTTTGCTACCCCTTGCCAGAAATACCGGTGTATTGCCTTTGGCTGTTTCTGCCTTCAGCAACGTCTCATCCAGCGTCACACCAAGATCGGCCATGAGACGCGGGCTGCCTGCATGATAGACCTGCCCTGCAATCACACCCTTGATGCCTTTGCCCTTTATGCTGTCAAAGCTGGCCAGCGCTGCCGGTGCAATGCCTTTGACCGTGGCGCCTGCGAGAATAGCATGGGCGATAGGATGTTCTGACTGGCTCTCTAGGGCAGCCAGAAGGGCCAAGGCTTCTGGTTCATTCACGCCGTCAAAAGTCTGGAGTCGGGCCAGTTCTGGCTTGCCTCGGGTGAGAGTACCGGTTTTATCCAGCACAATGGTATCGACATGTGCCAGCTTCTCAAGCGTTGCTGCGTCCTTAACCAGAATGCCATTCTGCGCCCCCTTACCTACACCAACGATAATCGCCGTCGGTGTGGCAAGGCCCAGCGCGCAAGGGCAGGCAATCACCAGCACTCCAACAAATGAGCTGAGGCCATAGGTCAGGGCCTGGCTGACGCCATAAACCGGAATCCCCAAAACTAACCATCCTATTAGTGCCAGTACAGCAATCACCAGAACAGCTGGCACAAATATGGCTGAAATGCGGTCAGCCAATGCCTGAATGGGCGCCTTGCTCCCCTGCGCCTGTTCAACCATGCGGATGATGCTTGCCAGCAATGTGCCGGCACCGACTTTGGTCGCTTTGAAGGTTAAGCTGCCACTGGTGTTCAAGGTGCCGCCAACCACAGTATCGCCAATCGCCTTCACGACTGGCATCGGTTCACCCGTTACCATACTTTCATCAACGTATGAGCTTCCAGAAACAACCTCCCCATCAACTGGAATCTTCGCACCCGGCTTGATGATGAGCATATCGCCCACCTGTACTTGATTAACTGGAACCTCGATCTCCTTACCGTCTTTGATGACAAGGGCAGTCTTGGCGCTCAGGCTGAGCAGATGGCGAATTGCATCGCCTGTACGCAGGCGGGCCTTCGCCTCAAGGTACTTGCCAAGCGTGATGAAACCGATAACGACAATAGTGACATCATAGTAAGTATGATGAGTATCGATATAGCTTTTCAGGCTCTCTTCAAACGCACTCAGGGCAAAACTGTACAAAAAGGCTACGCTGGTTCCAAAGCCTATCAGCGTGTCCATGCCGGCTGCACCACGGCGCATGAACAGCCACAAGCCACGGAGGTAAGGCAGGCCGACCACAAACAGGGTGTAGGTAGCCATGATTGGCAGCAGGTGATGGAAAAACTCCTTCAAAACTTCATTTTGAGCAGGGACAAGCATAAACTCTGCCAGAATATCCCAGCCCATGATGAAAGCGCTGATGGCGACCAGCGGTATAACAGCTCGGACCTTGCCGCGGAGATCGTTTATTTCTGCAAGCTTATGTTCTTCCGGCGCAGCCATATCAGGATGGTGGGCGTGCGGATCAGTGGCTTTGGGCGGAATAATCAGCTCATAGCCCATCGGCTTAAGCGTTTTTGCCAGATCATTTATAGCCAGCTTGGCACTATCGTAGTCAACCGCCAGTGTTTCAGTACCGAAATTGACTGAAGCAGAGCTAACACCCTCAATCTTCTTGAGCGTGCGCTCGATAATGCTAGCGCAGGAGGCACAGTGCATGCCGGTAATTTTGTATTTTACAGGTGCGGTTGACATATCAGCCCTCGGACAGGTTATAGATTTTCATCAGTTCTTTGATGGTCTGCTCTTTATTTTCTTTCATGCGGCTCATCACGCAGGTATCAAGATGCCCGGCCAGAAGCTCACGCTTCACGCTGGCCATGAAGCCACTCACGCTGTCAGCTTGTTGGATGACGTTAGGGCAGTATTCATCTGCCTCGATCATCGCAATGACCTTGTCGATCATTCCACGCGCCTGTTTAGCTACGCGCAGGGCCTTGGTTTTTTGTGCAGAAATACACGCCATTTTTGGCTCCTTATACCTACTACCTAGGTATAAGGTAATAGGTCCTTAGGCTAAGTCAAGCTAACCTCAAGAAATAGTGATGCCTTTACAGGCGGCCGAAGCAACAAGAGACAGGTATGTCGTGTCTATTTTAATAGTAAAACCAATAGCTTATGCACTGAGCCTGCCCGTGTTAAAGCCTGCTGAGATTTTTCCAGATTGCTGTCATGTAGAGCCGCATGAAACTCATTCACCTGAGCGAAAAACTGTCCAGAAGCCGCCCTAAGACGCAAGGTACGGTCTGGGTCGGTTTTAGCTAGAGCCTCGGCATAGTGGCCCAGCTGGTCCTCCGTTGAGACGATCATCTCATGCAGCTTGTTCATGGCAGCACTCTCATCAGCACCAAGTGCGGCAGGATCCTGCGCAATCTCATGCATCAAGACTAGTATATCTCCGCTGTTTTCCATCAACTCAGCGGGCTTCTTTTGCTGGTCGCCATGGGCTGCAGCATAACTAGGCAATAGTAGGATTGAGAGTAGAAGAAACAGTATACGGGTCATCAATAGTCTCCTTTGGAAAGTTGACGAGGTGCGAAGTAGAAAAAAACCAATGGCCGAAGCACAAGGTCGAGCATGGTCGAACTGAATAGCCCCCCAAAGATGACGACAGCAACCGGGTGAAGTATCTCACGACCCGGCAGTTCTGGTGCTAATACCAATGGTAATAAGGCTAGTGCGGCAGTAAGAGCCGTCATGAGAACAGGCACAATCCGCTCGGCAGTGCCGCGATAAATCATCTTCAGGTCAAATTGCTCACCCTCATGCTCCATCAGGTGCAAATAGTGCGCGACCATCATGATCCCATTACGGGCAGCAATACCCGTGAGTGAGACTAACCCCACTAGGCTGGCAATCGAGAACACTCCACCACTCAACCAAATGGCGGCAATCGCCCCAATAAACGCCAGTGGGATGGACAGCATCACCTGCATAACGAGATTAATACTGTTAAAATGAACATAGAGAACAAGAACCATACCCAGCAAAGATAGCAAACTCAGCCCCAGAATGAGCCGTGATGCACTGGCCTGACTCTCAAACTGCCCGCCATAGCTGATATACATACCCTCTGGCAGTTGGACGCGGACAGCAACCTCGCGCCGAATCTGCTCGACAGTACTCACAAGGTCGCGCTCCGCCACATTGGCTTGAATAACGATACGGCGCTGGGCATTTTCACGATTTATGATGTTGGGCCCTTTAGCTTCCTCAATTCGGGCCAGTACCGAGAGCGGCACTGAATGACCTGCAGGGGTATCGATCGGAATGCGCCCAATAGCTTCCGCACTTTGCCTAAACTCATCAGCCAGACGCAGGACAACGGCGATACTCTGTTGCCCATCAATGACCTGCGTTACTATCTCGCCCTGCATGGCCAATTGGGCATACTCGGCGACCTCACCCGCACTTAACCCGTAGCTGGCGGCAGCCTCACGATTGATAATGACATGAAGCTGCGGCACCAGAATCTGCCGCTCGACAAAGATATCGACTGCACCCGGCACACTGGCCATAACAGCACGAATTTCCTCGGCTTTGCTGCGCAGCAGGTCCAGATCGGGGCCAAATAGTTTCACGGCTAACTGTGCACGCACGCCCGACATCATGTGATCAATTCGATGCGAGATGGGCTGGCCAATATTGATGGCAATACCTGGGATAACTTCAAGTTTTGTGCGAATGTCCTGCAGAATTTCAGCGCGGGAGCGCTCACTGTCCCTTAGCTCAACTTCAATTTCACTCGAATGCACACCTTCGGCATGGTCATCTAGCTCAGCGCGGCCGGTACGGCGGCCGGTTTTACTTGCTTCGGGGATTTCCAGAATCAGTCGTTCGGCAATGCTGCCAATCCGCCCAGATTCCTCAAGACTAGTGCCCGGCGGGGTGAGCAGGTTAATAGTGACGGAGCCCTCATTAAACTCGGGCAGAAACTCCCGCCCAAGAAATGGAAAACTAGCCAGTGCCGTCATGAGCAGAAGGCCGATGCAAACAAATACAACACGGGCATGCGCAAAAGCCCAATCCAGTGCACAGCGCTGTAGCTTCTTAACTCTGACGACCAACCAACTATCCTGCTCGCCACCGAAACTACGTAGATGGGGCAACATGTAGGCTGCCAATGCAGGCGTCACACTCAGCGAGACGAGCAGTGAAGCAGCAATTGATGTTACATAAGCAATACCAAGTGGCATAAAAATGCGCCCCTCAATCCCCTGCAGAGCAAACAGCGGGATAAAAACCAGCACCACGATGATGGTCGCGAAAACAATTGAATTGCGCACCTCGCTGGCCGCAGCGCGAATTACCTCAAAGGCTGGCAAGGGCTGCGAGCGCAACCGGTTTTCACGCAAGCGGCGGAAGATATTCTCGATGTCAACAATGGCATCATCCACCAGCTCGCCAATCGCAATAGCCAAACCACCCAGCGTCATGGTGTTGATGGACAGCCCCACAAAGTGAAACACGATGAAAGTAATGACAAACGAAAGTGGAATGGCTGTGAGCGTAATGAATGTGGTGCGAAAATTAAGCAGAAACAGGAACAAGACGATGGCCACAAAGATTGCCCCGTCACGCAGCGCAACCTCAACGTTTGTTAATGCACGCTCGATAAAGATCCCCTGACGGAATAGGTCATTGTGCATTATAGCGCCCTGCGGCAAGCTCTTGGCCAACTGCTGCAGCTCTGCTTCAATACGGTGGGTTAAGTTAATCGTATCAGCTCCCGGCTGCTTCTGAATCGAGAGGATAATGCCCGGCTGGGCGTTGATACTGGCATCACCGCGTTTGCTAAGCGGGCCACCAATCGAGACATCCGCCACATCACCGACCAATAGCGGCACGGAATGCTGCGCATCAACTGCTAGCGGGGTTTGCTCTAAATCCTGCGGGCTGGTTACGCGGGCCAGATTGCGCACCAGCCGCTCCTGTGGCCCTTCATGTAAAAAACCGCCAGTCGAGTTGACATTACTCTGCTGCAGGGCCGTGCGCACATCGTGCAGGCTTTGGTCATGCGCCTGAAGTTGGCGCGGGTCTACTAGCACCTGATACTGCTTCTGGTTGCCGCCAATAACTGTAACCTGCGCCACGCCGGGGATGGCAAGCAGGCGCGGGCGTATGGTCCAGTCGGCATGATTGCGCAACTCCAGCAGCTCACTCTCTGCCGTTGGGCCGCTGAGGCCAATCAGCATGATCTCGCCCATGATTGAGGCGATTGGCCCCATTACTGGCTGCGTTCTCTCAGGTAAAACACCTGCTAGCTGTTGTAGTCGTTCGCTAACAATCTGGCGCGCTGTCATGACCTCGGTTTCCCAGCCGAACTCAACCCAGACGATGGAAAGACCAATGCCCGATGCCGATCGCACACGAGCCACGCCCGCAGCACCATTCATGCTGGTTTCTATGGGAAACGATATCAGCGTTTCCACTTCCTCAGGCGCCAGCCCCGGTGCTTCGGTAAAAATGGTCACAGTCGGCCGGTTCAGATCCGGAAAGACATCAACTGGTAACCGGGTGAGCAGATAGCCACCATACGCCATGACCAGTGCTGCTAGCGCCACCACCAGCAGTCGGTTTTGTATTGAAAACGAGATGATCCGGTCAAACATGACGGCTACTTGCCCAAGGCTGGGGCAAACTGCAGCTGATAGTGCCCTTGTATAATGACCTCTTCATCAGGCAGTACACCAGTGATGATCTCTTGCTCATCGCCAAGGCGCACCCCGAGCTTTACGGAGCGGCGCTCGGCCGTTTCACCTACCTTCACAAAAACAAACGGCTCCCCATCGCGACCAAGGACTGAGGTATGAGGCACAAGAATGGCCGGGAGGGCGTCTCCTGAGGCAATTGATACAGTCACCAGCATATTACGCAGCAACCTACCTTCAGAATTTTCTGCACGGATATAGACGTTCCGGGCACGGCTATTCTCGTCCAGCGAGGGATCGATCCGCTCAATCCTGCCTGCGATCGGAGACGCGGTAGTCGATAAATTAATCTGTGCCATCTGGCCAACCTTTAGACGAGAAAAGTCAGCATCCTCATAAACCTGCCCGATAATCAGCACTTCACTGAGGTCGATGACTTCAAACAGCCGGTCAGCTGGGGCCAGCGCTTGCCCAGCTACTGGCACAGCGCCAGTGATAATTCCATCAATCGGTGCCTTGATCTCAACAATATCACTGCCGAACACGAGCGATTCTATGCGGGCAATCACGTGGTCTTTCTTCACACCCTGTCCAGCCTGCGCCAACACCTCAACCGCACGGGCAGCAAAACGTGTACTCACCAGTGCCTGACGCTCAGGCAGAGCGGCTACCCGGCCATAAACCTGCAGCATTGGCGCCACTTCAACCAAATGTGCAGGAACTGTTTTAATATCCAGCGTCTGGGCTCGCCCACCAGCCAGTGAAATAACCACAGCAGGCGTAGCCGCCTCTACGCCTGGTGGCGCTGCGTGGTCATGCCCCTCATGCGCAAGCGCAGAGAGCGGGATTAGCAGAAGAAAAGCCAGAATAATGTACATAAGACCCTCCTACCCACTATACGTGGAGGAGCGCCCTTACGCCGCGACGATTGTGTAAAAAAGTGTATCATCTACAGGAAACACTTCTACACAGCCAAAAATCGTCTATTTTCAGGTCATGACAGCCGCTGCCACCGCGCCCTCAGCCAAGCCACTTGTTCTGATCGTTGATGATGATCAGGAAATTCGCATCCTTTTGTCTGACTATCTGACGGCACAGGGATTTGACACACGACAGGCCGCTAGTGGCGATGAGCTTAAAAGCCAGCTTCAAACATTCACTCCAGCACTTATTCTGCTTGATATTATGCTGCCCGATACAACTGGCTTTAAACTCTGTGCGGACATACGACAGCACAGCCAAACTCCGATTATCATGCTGACGGCGCGCGGAGAGGAAGATGACCGTGTAGTTGGGCTAGAGTTAGGAGCTGACGACTACATCACCAAGCCCTTTAGCCCCCGCGAGCTTGTCGCGCGTATGAACGCATTACTGCGCCGCGCCAACTCTTCCCAAGCTTCTAATGGTATTTATGTATTCGGTCAGTGGCGCTACGATACAGGGCGCTACATTCTCGAAAGTGCAGATCGCCCATCGATAGAGCTGAGCGGCATAGAGCACCGCATATTGCTAACTCTGCTGGAGCAAGCACAGCAACCCGTCTCACGCGATGTACTGTTTGAGCAAGCGTTGCAACGCAAACCCGGGCTGTTTGACCGCAGTGTGGACATCCAGCTTAGTCGCCTGCGCCGCAAGATGGGCGAGAATTCCCACATCAAGACCATTCGTGGCGAAGGCTATATGCTGACCGAACCGGTAAAGAGACTGTCATGAGGCGCCCTCTGGACAGTCTTGCCATTCGCATCAGTCTGATTTTGCTCCTCAGCCTCGGGCTTTTTCATGTTGCCAGCATCTATCTTTATCAGACCGCGCTGACGCTGGTAGCCGATGATGCCCGCGACAGCCAGTTGGCAGAGCGACTCGTGTCGATCAAGCAGGCTATTACCGAGCAACCCGCTGATCTACGCGAAGAGACAGCTCATCGTCTATCAACCGCCGCGCTGGATATCCATTGGAGCGAGGCCAGCCTTATCAATACCAGTCAAACGAACGATCCCGCGTTAGCTGACTTTCATGGCAAGCTGCTCACCGCGCTACCGGGCGCGCTAAAGGAAACAGAAATTCGCCTTGGCCATGCCGCCGAAGCCCAGCAGACACATCATGCTGTCAGCGATCCCCATCTTATTTATGTCTCGCTACAGATTGCTGATGGCAGCTGGGTAAATTACGCCATTACCCGCTTTGCCCACCCCGCCAGCGCCAGCCATGGCACCATTTTTTCTACCTCCATCATGGCGCTGGGTATCATTCTGGCATCTTTCTGGGTGGTACGACTGTTTAGCCGTCCGCTGCAAAAACTGGCCGAGGCCTCCAGCTCACTCGCGCAGAATCTAGAAGCCCCGCCACTTCCCGTGGCTGGTCCGCGCGAAGTACGCGAAGCTGCAGCGGCTTTTAACACTATGCAAAGCCATATCCGTGAACTGATAAAGAATCGCACGCTCATGCTGGCAGCCATCTCTCACGATCTCCGCACACCACTCACCCGAATGCGGCTGAGAAACGAATTCATCCCGGATACAACCCTGCGCACTAAAAACGAGCAGGATATTATAGAGATGGAGAAGATGCTGGACTCGGCACTCGCTTATCTGCGTAGCGAACAAAATATTGATCGCAGCGAAAAGCTAGACCTGAATGAACTTCTACAGAAAATATGCTTGGAATACTGCGAGGCTGGCAGAGCCGTAACCTATAGCGGTGAAGCGTCAGTCGTGCTGCAGGGCAATGCGCCAGAACTCAAGCGGGCTGTATGTAATCTCATAGATAACGCTCTCAAATATGCTAATAGCGCCCTTGTTGAGCTGACTCAGAGTGTCCAACATATAGAAGTGAGTGTAACCGATAATGGCCCCGGCATTCCCCCTGAACAGTGGGAAAGCGTGCTGACTCCCTTCGTACAGTTGGACCCTGCACGACGAGCCCATGGCAGCGGGATAGGTCTGAGCATTGTCAGCAACATCGTCAAATCCCACGGAGCAAAATTGGCTTTTGTCCGCCCGGAATCCGGCGGCTTTACAGTAAAGCTGACCTTTACTCGATAATTACGCTCGACTTCCCTCTCCAGAAGAGCGTGTGTGTACGTGAAGGAGCGTGCACATGGAGCAGAGTTTTGAGCAATTAAATGAGCTGGAAGTTGAGGCACTAGAGCTGGCAGATCTGCGCGAATACTGGGCACAGGCGTGGAAAATCCGGCCGCATCCGCACATCAGTCGTAAAATGCTAATCCGCAGCCTGCAATTCAAAATCCGCGAAGCACGCGGTATGGGGCTAAGTTACGACCAGCAAACGAAACTCGATCAACTGGTCAGGGCTTACAAGCGTAGCCGGGCCGAGGGTAGCAAGCGGCAGTTCAGCATAAAGTCAGGCACACGGTTTATCCGGGAGTATGGCGGTGCACGCCATGTGGTGACAGTTCAAGGCGGCCTGTTTGAATATAACGACAAAACGTACAAAAGCCTATCCGCTATCGCCAGTGAGATAGCCGGTACGCGCTGGAATGGCTGGACTTTCTTTGGCGTCAAGAAGCCTGCTCCGGACCGTTCGGGAGATATTGCATGAAGCCGCCCGTCAAATACTGTGCGGTCTATACCCGCAAATCCACCGAGGAAGGTTTGGAACAGGAGTTCAATACGCTGGATGCCCAGCGAGAGGGCTGCTTCGCTTTCATCACCAGCCAGAAGGCGGAAGGCTGGGTCGCCCTGCCTGATAATTATGATGATGGCGGATACTCTGGCGGAAACCTAAATCGTCCGGCACTGCAGCAGCTGATTGCTGACATCAAGGCAGGCAAAGTCAACATTATTGTCGTGTATAAGATCGATCGTCTGACCAGATCGTTGATGGATTTCTCGAAGCTGGTTGAAGTGTTTGACCAGTATGGCGTGACTTTCGTCAGCATCACCCAGTCATTTAATACCACCACATCCATGGGCCGCTTAACCCTGAACGTGCTACTTTCATTCGCCCAGTTCGAGCGCGAAGTGATTGGCGAGCGCGTGCGTGACAAGATTGCAGCTAGCAAGAAAAAGGGAATGTGGATGGGCGGCAATAATCCAGTTGGTTATCACCGGGTGAATAAAGAACTGCTGCCCAAAGAAGAAGAAATTCCATTCGTCCGGTATCTATTTGAGCGGTATCTGCAGCTTGGCTCAGTTACGAAGCTGATTCTAGAGATGCGCAGCAAGGACATCAAGTCCAGAGTGTGGGCATCATCGAGCGGCAAAACCTATGGCAACAACACTTATAGCTCTGGTGCGCTGTATAGCATCCTGAGCAATCCGGTATACATCGGGAAAATCAAACACAGAGACAAGGTCTACGACGGCTTGCACCCGGCTATCATCGATAGAAAGCTGTGGGATTCTGTTCAGGAAAAGCTGAAGAGCAATACAGTTGAAAGGCGCGTGCAACAGCCACAGCAGCAGCTTCTGACCAGTATTATTTATGACGTGAATGGTGTGCGCTACAGCCCGAGCCACACCAATAAGGGTGGACGGCGCTATCGCTACTATATTAGCCAGAATCTACTAAAGGCGCGAGAGCATCCCGCTAACTTGATGGGGCGCCTGCCAGCTGAGGAAATCGAGGACGTTGTGAGGACTGCGCTACGGCAGCAGCTTTCCAATTATGACAGCACTGCGCATCTGCTGGGCCTTGACCCAATAAAAGACAGTAAGGTGATTGAAGCAATTCATACACAGAGTGATAATGTCGACGCAGATAGTGTAATCCGTCATGCCTGCCAGCGGGTAGAAGTCGGCATTGACTCTGCTGCCATTACCTTTAGCAGCTCGAGGCTGGCAAAATATATTGCAGAGGCGCTACAGATCACTCTGCCTGATATCGCCGCAGAGCTAGCGCTAATGTTCACAGTGCCGCTCTACATCACACGCCGTTATCGCGGGACCATCACCATCATCGCTGGTGATGAGAAGCTGGCGAAGGATGATCCGTTCAACCGCGCGCCACATGAAGTCCAGAACTGGGTGAAGGGCATTGCATGGCGTGACCAGTACTTCCGCGGTCGCAAGCTGGATGTGATCGCCAAAGAAGAGAATGTCGATGTGCGCTACGTTGCGCGCATGATTGATCAGACCTTCGAAAACCGCTGAAGCCAAGCACACAAAAACCCAACAAAATCAGCGTTTCTATTTACTCAGAATGAGTCGGCTTATATTCAAGCGGACTTGGGCTGACCAATACTGAGAAAACGCAGGCAGAATGGGCGTAAATCGTACTTTCTCCAAGTCCGCTCAGCTTGAATTCCGCCAAATACAGCTTCGCCCCGGCGCAACCGCGCGGTTATTTTATCATTCTATATCAATGAGTTAGACGCTGGCTGGGGCACTAGGATTCGAACCTAGGAATGGCGGTACCAAAAACCGCTGCCTTACCGCTTGGCGATGCCCCAACACTCGCTCCTGAATACTGGCTTTGGCAGAAAATATCAACGGGCAGAATAG
>Ga0255214_1000118_pt1 | contig 20774 bp, 16 predicted proteins | sample Miss_Law_RepB_8d_FD_189951 | JGI IMG/M metagenome (GOLD analysis project Ga0255214, IMG submission 189951) | Freshwater microbial communities from Mississippi River, Louisiana, United States - Miss_Law_RepB_8d | ecosystem: Environmental > Aquatic > Freshwater > River | place: USA: Louisiana... | reverse complement strand
ACCCGGCCCCGCTCGCGGCGGCGGTGATGTCTTCATCGGCAACCCTCGCGGTCATCATCCCGCCGTCGATCCCGATGATCCTGTACGCGGTGATGGCCGAAGCGTCGGTCGTTCAGATGTTCGTGGCCGGCATCGTGCCGGGAATCATCGGTGGACTCGGCCTGATGGCCATGGCCTATTACTTCGCACGCAAGTACAACCTGCCCACCGAGCAGGCATTTCGCTGGTCTGAGGTACGTCGTACTGCGCGCGAGGCGATGTGGGCGTTCCTGCTGCCGCTGATCATCCTGGGCGGCATCTTTGGCGGCATTGTCACCGCGACCGAAGGCGCTGCCCTGGCCGTGGTCGCCGCACTGGTGGTCGGACTGCTGATCTATCGCGAGCTCGACCTGAAGCACCTGAAGGAAGCGATGCTCGAGGGGGGCATCCAGACCGCGGTGGTGATGCTGTTGGTTGCCACCTCGGCACTGCTCGGGCTGTACCTGACCGAGGTGCAGGCGCCGCAAAAGCTCGCGCAGATGGTCACCGAGTTCACGTCGAACAAGTGGGTGATCCTGATGCTGCTGAATGTGTTCTTCTTGCTGATCGGCTGCTTCCTGCACTCCGCCGCGGCGATCATCCTGGTCATTCCGATCGTGATGCCGTTGGTACGCGCTGCCGGCATCGACCCGGTGCACTTCGGGCTGATTGTGACGATCAACCTGGGCATTGGCCAACAGACACCGCCGGTGGCCAGCGTGCTGATGGTGGCCTGCTCAATCGCCAAGGAAAGCGTCTGGTCGGTGACGCGCACCAATATCTATTTCATTGGCGTGCTGTTCGCGGTGCTGATGCTGGTGACCTATGTGCCGTTCACCGCGCTAGGCCTGGTCGAATTGTTCTACCGCTAAGCTGCGCCGATGCAGCCTGCATCGATACCGGGCCATCGCACACTGAGCTGATCCGTCAGCCAGTGGGCGGGCGCCGCGGGCCCACTGGCTGACGGATCATCAACCCGGCCTCGAGGCGATGCCTCCGCCCGGTAGAATCAACGCACCTCACCGGATGGACTTCTGATGACCCTGCCTGCACTTGCGCGACGCACCGCGCAAATCGACCCGTTTCTTGTCATGGAACTGCTTGCGCGGGCCAAGGCACTCGAGATGGCTGGCAAACCTGTGTTGCACATGAGTATCGGGGAGCCGGACTTCACGGCTCCGGAGCCGGTGGTGCAGGCACTGGAACGGGCGGTACGCAGCGGCCAGACGCAGTACACCGGGGCGACCGGCATCGAACCGCTGCGCCGCGCGATCTCGGACCACTACCGACGCGACTATCGGGTTGAGGTCGATCCGTCACGGATCGTTGTCACCGCAGGCGCCTCCGCGGCTCTGACTCTGGCCTGCTGCGCGCTTGTGAACCCGGGCGACCGAGTGCTGATGACCGACCCGAGCTACCCGTGCAACCGGCACTTCGTCGCCGCCTACGATGGTGTCGCCGAACTGGTTCCAGTCGGCCCGCAGACGCGTTTCCAGATGACCCGCGAATTGCTCGAGCAGCACTGGCACGACGGCGTCAAGGGAACCCTGCTCGCCTCGCCCGCGAACCCGACCGGCACCTCAATTCCGTTCGACGAACTTGCGCGCATCGTCGATGCCTGCCGCCAACGCGACGGATTCACGATCGTCGACGAGATCTACCTGGGACTGAGCTACGACGGATTACCGCGCTCGGCGCTTGAACTCGGCGAGGACCTGATCGTCACGAACAGTTTCTCGAAGTATTTCCACATGACCGGCTGGCGGCTCGGCTGGCTCGTGGTCCCGCAGGCTTATGCACGCGACTTCGAGAAGCTGTCGCAAAACCTGTACATCTGCGCATCGGCACTCGCCCAGCAGGCGGCACTAGCCTGTTTCACGCCCGAGGCCATGGCAATCTATGAAGCCAGGCGCGAGGAATTCCGGCGGCGCCGGGACTACATCGTGCCAGCGCTACGCCGCATCGGCCTGGACGTACCGGTCACTCCGGACGGTGCGTTTTATGTGTATATCGACTGCAGTCGATTCAGCAACGACAGCGGCGCGTTCGCCGACGAACTGCTTGAGCGCACCTACGTGTCGCTGGTGCCGGGTGCCGACTTCGGCAGTCATGACGCGAATCGCTACCTGCGGCTGTCGTACGCAACTCCGCTGGAGAAATTGCAGGAAGCGGTGCATCGGCTGGAAGCGTATCTCGCGGCCCGCTAGCGCCCTGCACCGGTACCGACGCCAGTGGGGTCTGGTCAGATGGGTCGCGACCTGTCGCGCTGATCCGGCGAGATGCTCTCTGCCTGGGCCCTGCGCCGCAACTCCGCCGGACCAGCAAGGCCAGCCTTGGCTGCAGCCGCGATCCGCTCGCGTTCGTCCAGAACCTTCGCTCCGTAGCCGCCGTCCGTGGGCAACTGGGCAGCGCCAACATAGTATTTGAGCGCTCCTTCGACCGATCCGCTGCGAGCCATGTACTCCTTCAGGATCTGGGCGCCGACACGAATATTGGCGACCGGATCGAACGCGGCATGCACTCCGCCGAAGGGCTTGAACTTCTCGGCGTGCACCCGTGTGAGCACCTGCATCAGGCCTTGCGCTCCTTTATCGCTCTCGGCGAGCGGATTGAAACTCGATTCGATCGAGATCACTGCAAGGATCAACCAGGGATCAAGCCGAAACTCGCGCGCGGTGCGATAGGCGTTTTCAACCAAAAACTGGGTTTGTTCCAAGGCGAGGTTGTAGCGCTGAGCGATGAAGCGGGCGATATGTTGCTGTTCGACGCCAAGAGACGGCGCCCAGCGGGTGGAGGGCAACAACCCACTGGACGAACCCGGTGCACCAGCGGCTTTTCCGAGCAAGGATGATCCCTGAGCGCCAAAACCGGCCACGAACGGCGATGCGAACCGACCCGTCTCGTCAGCCTGATGCATCGAACTGCCGAGAATCAGGGCGAGCGACAGTCCGCTCACGATGGCGAGCCGCCTGATGTAGTGCAAGGCGCCTAAGTGCGCCTTTAATCGTTCGGACGAAAGTCCTGTCCAATGCCTGATGAGCATCGCGACTCCTCGCGGCTCTGGGCCGCGTTGGCTCCCTCGACGTCAATGACGTCGAGCAATCGGTTCTCTGCTCCCCTGTCGGGTGACCGGAAAGATGACCGGCTCCGGAGCGCCCTGTCGCGGACTTTGCACGACGGGTCTGTTGTGAAGGTCGCCAGCGAAGAGGCAACCACAGCTAACGTCGCATTTTAAAGGGTCCCAAACTTCAGGGTCAACCGATACAATCCAGTGACTGGCATTTTAGTGCATGTACCCACTCGATCCTGATGAAATACTCCGACCTGCGCGACTTTATCGGCCAACTGGAAATCCTCGGAGAATTGCGTCGCATCGAAGCGCCGCTCTCACCGAGACTCGAAATCACCGAGTTGGCCGACCGGGTCCTGCGCAAGGCAGGTCCGGCCCTGCTCTTGACCAATCCCTCCGATGGTCAGACGCGTTATCAGATACCGGTACTCGCCAATCTGTTCGGAACGCCGCGACGCGTTGCGCTCGGTATGGGCGAGGAGTCGACTGCTGCATTGCGCGAACTTGGCAAGCTGCTGGCGTACTTGAAGGAGCCCGAGCCCCCGAAGGGCCTGAAGGATGCCTGGCAGAAACTTCCGGTCCTCAAGCAAGTCCTGAACATGGCACCACGGGAAGTCTCCTCCGGTGCATGCCAGCAGATTGTGCATGAAGGGGCACAGGTGGATCTGCGCCAATTGCCGGTGCAGACTTGCTGGCCGGGTGATGCTGGTCCGATGATCACCTGGGGTCTGGTCGTTACCCGCAGCCCTAACCGGTCGCGCCAAAACCTGGGAATCTACCGCCAGCAAGTGCTCGATGAGCGTCGCGTGATCATGCGATGGCTTGCGCATCGCGGTGGCGCGCTGGATTTTCTCGAGCATCGTCGTACCAAACCGAGCGAGCCGTTTCCGATCTCGGTGGTGCTCGGCTGCGATCCGGCGACGATCCTGGGCGCGGTGACGCCAGTGCCCGACTCCCTGTCCGAATATCAGTTCGCCGGCCTGTTGCGCGGCGCGCGTACCGAACTGGTCAAATGCCTCGGTAACGATCTGCGAGTGCCCGCGCGCGCGGAGATTGTGCTCGAAGGCTCCATTCGCCCTGATCCGGACGCGGCACTGACACGAGACAACGCTCGCGCCCTCGGCTGGCAGCAGCCGCTGCCGCCGGCCGCGCAGACCGGATTCGAAATGGCGCTCGAAGGGCCCTTCGGCGACCACACCGGCTACTACAACGAGCAAGACTGGTTTCCGGTGTTCACCATCGAGCGGATCACGATGCGCCACGCGCCGATTTATCACTCGACCTATACAGGCAAACCGCCCGACGAGCCTGCGGTACTGGGCGTCGCGCTGAACGAAGTTTTCGTGCCGATCCTGCAAAAGCAGTTCCCGGAAATCGTCGACTTTTACCTGCCACCAGAGGGCTGCTCCTACCGGATGGCGGTCGTCTCGATGCGCAAGCAGTACCCGGGTCACGCCAAGCGCGTGATGTTCGGTGTCTGGAGCTTCCTGCGCCAGTTCATGTACACGAAGTTCATCGTTGTGGTCGATGATGACGTCGATGCGCGCGACTGGAAGGAAGTGATCTGGGCGATCACGACACGCATGGACCCGGCACGCGACACCACCCTGATCGAGAACACGCCGATCGACTATCTGGACTTCGCCTCGCCGGTCTCCGGCCTTGGCTCCAAGATGGGGCTGGACGCCACCAACAAGTGGCCCGGCGAAACCCAGCGCGAATGGGGTCGGCCGATCTCGATGGATCCGCAGGTCAAGGCACGGATCGATGATTTGTGGGATTCGCTGGGGCTCTGACTGGCGCACTCTTCGAGCTTGCGCACCACTGCACTCGGATTCGTAGCGAACTCATCCGTGACGGTACACCCAGCGCAGGAAATCGTCCTGCAAGCGACGCGCCTCGGCTGGCTGCGGCCCGTTGTAGAAGAGCACAACCACGTAGCGGGTCCCGGATTTCGCGTCCAGATACCCCGCGATCGTCCTGACATCGGCGAGACTTCCGGTCTTGATCCAGGCGCGGCCGGCGAGCGCCTCACCGGCCATTCGGTAGCGCATCGTTCCATCGATGCCGAGCACCGGCAGTGACTCGCGCAATAGGTCTGCATGCCGGCTGCGCGCGGCATGTGCAAGCACCTGTGCCATGCTGGCTGCGCTGATCCGTGCGCTGCGCGACAACCCGGATCCGTTGTCAACGACCAGGCCTGGCAGGTTCAGGCTCTGGCTTTCCAGCCAGGCATGCAATGCTGCGCGCGCTGAACTGACATCTGCCGGTCGCGCGCCTGCCTCATGACCCAGTTGCAAGAGCAACTGACGCGACATCACGTTGTTGCTGAACTTGTTGATATCGCGCACCACATCGGCCAGCGTGCGCGGCGACTCCCAGCGCAACCAGGGCTCGGCGCGTGCCGCACCACGCACAACCCGCGTACGACCGTCCCAGCGTCCGCCGGCCTCGCGCCAGACCGCCCGGAACAATGCGTCGATGAACGCCCGATGACTGAGCACCGACACGAACGCGCCGATCTCGCCACAGGCTGGTGAGTAACTACCGCTGACAATCAGCCGCGGCGTCTCGGAAGGCTGAGCAGTCCCGCCGCCGGTCCGCTCCGCCGGAGGTTCCGAGACCGATACAACGTCCTGCCCCCTGCGACAGTGACCATCCCGAAGCTTCAATCGGTTCTCGATCGTGACGCCGTCCAGTGCCGGATCGAGCGAAATCTGCGCTGCACGCCCATGCCCGGGATGCACAACGACACGGGTCGCCTTGAAGTTCATCAGCAATCCGAACGGACGCACGTTGTACGGCTGGGTTGGATCGCCGTCGAAGGCTTCAACACTGGCCTCGCCGACCTCGAATACCGAGTCGTCGATGATCAGGTCTCCCCGAACTTCTTGCAGGCCGGCGGCGCGCATCCCCGCAACGAATCGCTGCAGGTCCTCGATGACAAGCTTCGGATCACCACCGCCCTTGAGCACCAGGTTGCCATGCAACACACCGTCGCGCAGCTCGCCGTCGAGGTAGGCACCGGTCTGCCAGCGGTAATCGGAGCCTAGCATCGCCAAGGCCGCGTGGCTTGTCAGCAGTTTGATTGCCGAGGCTGGATTCAGAGGCAGCCAGGATTGATGCTCCAGCAGAACCGGGCCGCCACCCAGCGGTGACGCAATGAGTGCGACGCGTGCATCCCGCATCGCCGGTGGCGCCAGCCATTGCGCCACAATGTCGCTTCCAGCCGATGCGACCGCTGACTGGGTCATCGTCGGCGATGCCGCACCAGCGTCCCTGGCCACACTCACCGAAGACGCCGCAACACAAACACCGAGGGCCACGGCCAGCTGGCGCAGCCAGGGGCGCAGGCCAAGTGGCGCTAGTGACGCCGGTCCGGGAGCCGGACGAGCCGGCACGCGAACGCGGCTGCGCAGCTGTCGCGCAGTCGACCGGATTTCACGGTTTGCGACAACCAGCATTGCCCGGGGTTTCATCTGCATGGAAGCGATTCTAGGACAGCGACGGACAGGCTATGCTTACAGCCAAGGATCGCGCCGTCGCGAACCCGCCAACCGAACAAGGACACCGAATGAGGCTCAAGGACAAGATTGCGCTGGTCACCGGCAGCGCACAAGGCATCGGCGCCGCATGCGCGAAACGGTTCATTGACGAAGGCGCGTTCGTGATGCTCGCTGACATCAACCAGACGCTCGGCGAGCAATTCGCTGCCTCGCTCGGTGAACGTGCAGCCTTCATCCCCTGTGACGTGACTGCCGCCGGGGCCGGCAAGGCGGCGATCGACGCAACCGTGCAGCGGTTCGGCCGCATCGACATCCTGCTGAACAATGCCGGCATTATTCACTCGGCCGATTTTCTGGATCTGCGCGAAGAGGATTTCGATCGGGTACTCGCAGTTAACCTGCGCTCGTACTTCACATTCGGGCAGGCCGCCGCGCGCCAGATGGTCGCCCAAGGCCAAGGCGGAACCATCGTCAACATGTCCAGCGTCAATGCGATCCTGGCCATTCCGGACCAGCTTCCCTACGCGGTCTCCAAGGGGGGCGTCAATCAGATGACGCGAGTGATGGCGATGTCGCTGGCCACGCACGGGATCCGCGTCAATGCGATCGGCCCCGGCACGATCGCTACCGACCTTGCCCGCAAGGCGGTGATGGGTTCTGACGAGGCAAGGCGAAAACTGATGTCGCGCACCCCGCTCAAGCGGCTTGGGGAACCCGACGAAGTGGCCAAGGTGGCGGTATTTCTCGCGGGCGACGATTCGTCCTACATGACCGGGCAGACCGTGTATCCGGATGGTGGGCGCCTGGCATTGAACTACACCGTCTCGGTCGACTGATCGAGCGGACCGGTTTTCGGTCCGGATCGCAACCGGTTGCGGCGAAGCGAGGCGATATCGCTCGCCCGGCCTCGCCGCCTGCAGTCAGTGATCCGCGCGCGATGCCAAGGCGACGCGTGTCACCTCCGGGGTGACCGGCGAGTGGAGTTGCTCGGTCGCGACCTGGTAGTACGCGATTGCCTCTTCAATCAGCACCTTTGCACGAGAATCATCGAGAGGCAGGCCGGAGCCGGTCTTGACATCCGTCAGGCTGACGCGCTTCTTGGGCGCCAGCGACACCAGAATGCCGTCCCGCATATACCCGACCGTCAGGTAGTTGGCCATCAGCGCACGCGGATGACGCGCGCCCTCGCGCAAGATGTCCTGCCCGTAGAAACGGGAGTTGTAGCTCACATTCAACATCCCGAGCAGCGTCGGCGCAACATCGATCTGCGAGGCCAGGCTGTCGACCTGCCCAGCAGCGATGAGGCCCGGCGCGTAGACAATCATCGGAATGCGATAGTTTTCCGGCGGCAGATCGGTTCTTCCGCGTCCGTTTGACGTGTGATCGGCAACAAACACGAACACAGTCTCCGAAAACCAGGGGCGCGTCGACGCCTGCGCGATGAACTGTCCGATTGCCCAGTCGGAATACTTGACCGCCCCCTCCCGTCCAGAACCCGACGCGATGTCGATTCGATTGGCCGGATAGGTGAATGGGCGATGGTTGGACGTGGTCATCACATGCGCGAATACCCGTTTCCCGACGGCCGCCCGCTGGTCGATTTGGCCGATGGCAAGCTTGAACAAATCCTCGTCGGCAACCCCCCAGACGGTTTCGTGCGAGATCTGCTCGGAGACGATCGCGCTGCGGTCGACCACGGTGTAGCCATTGCCACCGAAAAAGTCTTTCATGTTGTCGAAGTAGCTATAGCCCCCATAGATGTACAGGGGTTCGTAGCCCTGCTCCGCGAACACGCCGCCAAGCGTCTGGAAACCTTTGTTGTTGGCCCGCATCGGGACAGCATGGCCGGGGGTCGGCGGAATCGACAGGGTCAAGGCCTCCAGCCCACGAACCGTGCGCAAGCCAGTTGCATACAGATTCGTGAACATCAAGCCCTCTGCCGCCAGGCGATCGAGGTTTGGCGTCAGACCCGGACGCCCGCCAAAGGACTCGACGTAATCCGCCCCCAGGCTTTCCATCGACACCAGCACGACGTTGAGATCGCGTCGAGTTCCGGCACTGTCGACCCGACGCAAGACCGGATCGACACTACCGGCCGGCAAGCTGTCGTTTCCGGTCAGTTCACGCCGCAGCACCTGGCGGGCCGTGTCCAGCGGCAAGGTGCGATAAAAGGCGCGGTAATCGAGATCGTTCGCACGAAACGCCCGCATGAAGTCGTAATACCCGTTGCCGGCCAGTTCCCGGGCCGACGGCGAACCTAGCGACTCGCGCGGCTGATCCCCTACGGTGAAAAAAGACATGACCGGTAGCGCGAGCACAGCCGTCGCGACCGGAATCCGGCGGGTAAACGATGCCGATTCGGTACGCACCGCACGCCAGAAGCGAGGGATAAGCACTGTCGCCAGCATCAGGCTGACCGCCGCCACCGCTGCGAGCATCCAGCCGATCGGGTAGGACTCGCGGATATTGCCCACGACCTCACGGGTATAGATCAGATAGTCAACCGCGATGAAATTGAAGCGCGACGAAAATTCGTTCCAGAAGACCGCCTCGGAGGCCGCCGTGAACGTCATCACGACGAGCACCAGGGTCAGCAAAAGACTGGCCAAAACCGCATGCAGCAGATTTCCGCGTCGCCCGGCCGGAATCATCAACGCTAGCAACGCGAACGGCACTAGCAGATACGCCAGCGCCGCCGCATCGTAGAGAACTCCAACCAGGAAGATTCCCGCCAATTGCCACAGCGCATGATTGCTGGCATCCGTATCGAACAGCAGCAGACCTAGGCGCACCAGCGCATTGACGGCGACGAAGGCGATCGCAACCAACAGCAAGGCACGAAATCGGGAAGGCAGAAATGGAGAACCGCTAGCGACCGGATCATCGGTCGCTGGCGCAGAACTGAACAACTTGATCACTGGCACAGGCTCCGAGCAAGACCGGGGCCGTCATGCCGCCCCGACAGGAACAAGGACGTGCGACACGCGAACGAATGCTCATGACGCATGCTGCATCGCACAATTCTCAGATTAACACGCAAAGCCTTCCGCTTGCTGACAATCGCCGAATCCTCCGAAGAGATCCTGGCGCACCCATCAGACCACTGAACGAACGGCGCCCCATCTTGGGGCGATACGCCCCATCCGATGTCGAACCAACGCCCAATCTTGGTGCATTCATCCACAGCAGCCTCGACAGCCCGGCAGTTCGCGGCCATCCTCGCGCCAAGTCGGCGCAGCGATGCACAAGACCAGAACATCGCTCACGTGAAACGGGCACGTTTCGTGCTTTTCTCGGGCATCTTGTTTGGAGCCCTGCCAATGACCGAGTTAAAAAATGGCGCCGATGTCTTGTTCGTGCTGCTTGGTGCGATCATGGTCCTCGCAATGCACTCCGGGTTCGCCTTTCTCGAACTGGGCACCGTCCGCTACAAAAACCAGGTCAATGCGCTGGTCAAGATCCTGGTCGACTTTGCGGTCTCAACGATCGCGTATTTTTTCATCGGCTACCTGATCGCCTACGGCGCGAACTTCTTCGGCAATGCCGAATCGCTGATGCAGCGCAGCGGCTACGAACTGGTGAAGTTCTTCTTCCTGCTCACCTTCGCGGCCGCCATCCCGGCGATCATCTCGGGCGGCATCGCAGAGCGCGCGCGATTCGGGCCACAGCTTTTCGCCTCGTTTGTCATCGTCGCACTGGTCTACCCATTGTTTGAGGGCATCGCCTGGAACAATCGCTTCGGCGTGCAGGACGCCATCAAGGCAACGTTCGGTGAAAACTTCCATGACTTCGCGGGCTCAGTCGTTGTGCATGCGGTCGGCGGCTGGATTGCCTTGGTGGCGGTGATCTTCCTTGGCGCCAGACGCGGCCGCTACACGAAGGACGGACGCATCTCGGCCCATCCGCCATCGAGTATTCCGTTCCTCGCGCTCGGCTCCTGGGTTCTCGCGGTCGGCTGGTTTGGCTTTAACGTGATGAGTGCCCAGGAAGTTGGCAAGATCAGCGGACTGGTGGCAGTCAACTCCCTGATGGCCATGGTCGGCGGCACGCTCGCGGCAACCTTCGCCGGACGCAATGATCCGGGTTTCGTCTACAACGGCCCGCTGGCCGGTCTGGTCGCGGTCTGCGCCGGATCTGACCTGATGCATCCGGTCGGGGCGCTCGTGGTTGGCGGCGTGGCAGGCCTGCTGTTCGTCAAGATGTTCACGCTGACGCAAAACCGGCTGCGCATCGACGACGTGCTCGGGGTCTGGCCCCTGCATGGGCTGTGCGGTGCCTGGGGCGGCATCGCAGCCGGCATCTTCGGACAAAAGGCGCTCGGTGGCCTTGGCGGAGTCAGTTTCGGCGCCCAAGTGGTCGGCACGCTGCTAGGCGTCGGCATTGCGGTTGCCGGCGGATTCCTCATCTATGTGTTGCTGAAGAAATTCGTCGGGGTCAGGCTGGACGAGGAGCAGGAATTCAATGGCGCCGACCTGAGCATCCACAAGATTTCGGCGACACCGGAACGCGACGCAGGATTCTGAGTCGCGCAATCGCATCACAGAACGCCGAGCCCGACCACGCTCGGCGTGCATCTCGCAGTTTCGTGGAAGCACCCGCGGAGATCGCAGCGCAATTGCGCTTTTTCAATGCAAGCACGCACCAGGAATCGGACACTGCAACAGTGTCCTGGAGCCGCGCATGCAAGCAGTATTTGGCGAACTCGAACTCGACGCGCCGCTGATTGAACGATTCGGTGGACGCGGACCGCGCTACACCTCATATCCGACCGCCGACCGCTTCATTTCAGGCTTCGATCCGGCGCATTATGCTCAGGCGCTGCTCGAACGCGGCGCGCGCCCCAGCGCTGCGCTCGGACTGTACGTTCATATCCCGTTTTGCCGGTCGATCTGCTACTACTGCGGATGCAACAAGATCGGCACCAAGCGCCAGGAACAATCCGCCGAATATGTGCGTGCGCTTAGACGTGAAATCTCGCTGGTCACGTCGCTCACCGGGCGCGGTCAGAAAATCAGCCATGTGCATTTCGGTGGCGGCACGCCGACCTTCATGCTCGACGAAGAATTCGCGAGCCTGTTCGATGCGATCTCCCGGAATTTCGAGATCGCTGCGGATGGGGAATATTCGATCGAGATTGATCCGCGCACCGTCAATCCAAACCGACTGCTGACGCTGCGTGCGCTGGGGCTGAACCGGATCAGCCTCGGGGTGCAAGACTTTGACCCCGAGGTGCAGCGGGCAGTAAACCGGATCCAGTCCGCGCAGGACACCCGGGTGCTGATCGACTCTGCCCGCTCGGCCGGCTATCACTCGATCAATGTGGATCTGATCTACGGACTGCCGCGACAAACCATGCGGGGCTTCGAGCGAACGCTCGCGCAAGTGGTTGCCGCACGACCCGATCGCATCGCGCTCTATAACTATGCGCATCTGCCACAACTGTTCAAGCCGCAACGCAGGATCCTCGAATCGGAACTGCCGGACGCGCTGACCCGTTCGGCCCTGTTCAGCCTCGCCGTCGAGCGCTTTGGCGAAGCCGGCTATGCGTTCCTTGGTCTTGATCACTTCGCCAGCCGCAGCGACGAATTGTTTGTCGCACAGCGTGAAGGACGCTTGCATCGCAACTTTCAGGGCTATTGTTCGCATGACGCTGGCGACCTGATCGCGATCGGAGTGTCATCGATTTCCAGCGTCGGGGCGATCTATGCACAGAACGAAAAAACCCTGGATGCTTACTACGCAAGGCTTGCCAAAGGAGAACTGCCAATCGCCCGTGGCATCGAACTTGTCTATGACGACTTCGTGCGACGCGACGTCATCCAGTCGCTGATGTGCAATTTCCAGGTCTGGTGGCCGACAATCGAAGCTGGACACGGCATCGACGCGCGTGCCTACTTCGCGGACGCACTAACGCAACTTGCACCGATGCATGAAGCCGGCGCGATCCGAATCGGCCCCACGGGAATCGAGGTGCTGCCTCGCGGCAGGTTGCTGGTGCGAGCGGTCGCGATGGCCTTCGATCGCCATCTGGCACATGCCCCGACCGCCGGCACGTATTCGAAAATCGCCTGATCCTGCTGCCCCGGCGGCGCTTCGGCAACGCCGGCCAGCAAGCCCTGCAGCCATCCAGCCTGACGACAAGATCGCTTGCCGATGCGAACCGGCAAGCGATCAGGATGCGTTCAGCGCGGACAGAACTGGCGTTCAGCGATGCACCAGCACCGGGATCTTGCAGTGCGTCAGCACCTTCTGGGTCTCACTGCCGAGCAGCAAACCGGCAACCCCGCGGCGTCCGTGCGAGGCCATGAAGATCAGATCGCAGCTTTCGGCACGCGCGACCTTGACGATCGCCTCGTACGGACTTGACTCAAACTGCGCCACCGTCTTGCACGGCACCGATGCGGCTGCCGCCAGTTCCGCGACCTGCGCGAGGATGCCGTTGGCAACTTTCATCGCTCCGGCCTCGTACTCTTCTCGCGAATACACGTTGGAGACCGGGACTTCGGCGACGACCGGCGGCCGGTAGGTTGGCTGCACGTTCATCGCGACGATGGCCGCGCCATTTTCCCTGGCCAGGGCAACCGCCGCCTTGGCCGACTGGAGAGACAGGTCCGAACCATCGGTAGGGACCAGGATGTGTCTGAACATAAGGCCTCCTGTTGTCTGCATCGAATTGGCGTGTTGAATTCACTTGCGCCAGTTTCATGATGCAACGCGGTCGGCCATGACGCATTGATGTTCGTCTATCGAGCCCGCCCGGTCGGGGCGTTCCGGCTTGCGCCCCGACCTGCCGGCGCGCTCAGTCCAGTGCCGACCAGCCAGGTTGCTCGCGATCGAGCATTCTCTTGATCGACGCGAGGAACATGTCGCTTTGCTGGCGCTCGCCGGCAATCTGCCTGCCAACGAGATCGGCAAGCGCGTCCGGCACGCGACGCAGCGGCCGACCGCCCGCTGCCTGCACCGCCAGCACCTGGTGCATGCAGGCGCGTTCCAGGTAATACATGTCATCGAACGCCCAGGCAACCGACTGCCCGACGACGGTTACGCCGTGGCTCGCCATGAAAATCACATCGGCATCGGCGACCTGCGCGGCAATGCGCGCACCTTCCTCGTCATCAAGCGCCAGGCCGTTGTAGACATCGTCGTAGGCGATCCGACCGCGAAACCGCAACGCGTTCTGATTGCACCATTCGAGCCGCCCGCCCTCGACCAGCGTCAGTGCGGTCGCGTACGGCATGTGGGTGTGCAGCACGCAACGGGCCCGCGGATTCATGCGATGGATCCAGCTGTGAATAAAGAAGGCGGTCGGCTCAATCGTGTGGCGGCCTTGCAGCACCTTGCCCGCCCCGTCGATCAGCAGCACATCTGCTGCACCGACTTCGCTCCAGTGCAGCCCCTGCGGATTGATCAGGTAGCGATCCGGCGCGAGTTCCAGACTGAAGTGGTTACAGACGCCTTCGTTCAAGCCAAGGCGCGCAGACCAGCGCAGCGCAGCGGCCAGGTCGATGCGACCCTGATCGATTGCGGCCTGCTCGAGCAACACGCTCTGCGCAGGCCGATTGAGCACCTCGGGGTTGGCTGCCATCACGGATCTCCATGAAAATGAAGCAGCTATTCTGTCACGGGACTGATGGCATGATGCTGACCTGCGACCGCAGCGCGATAGGAGCCCCAATGAGCAAGCATGACACCCCCGAGCAGGACACCGACTGGCGCAACACGCTGACCCCGGAGCAGTACACGGTGCTGCGCCACGAGGGCACGGAACGGCCTTTCAGCAGTCCGCTGAACGATGAAAAGCGCAAAGGTACTTTTGTGTGCGCCGGCTGCGGACATCCGCTCTTTGATGCGTCAATGAAATTCGATAGCGGAACCGGCTGGCCGAGCTTCTTTACGACGCTGCCTGGCGCGTTCGAGACCAAGCGCGACTTCAAGCTGATCCTTCCGCGAACCGAGTACCACTGCGCGAAATGCGGCGGGCATCATGGCCATGTTTTCAACGACGGCCCCGCCCCGACCGGTCAGCGCTTCTGCAATAACGGCGTCGCGTTGCGTTTCATTCCGGACTGATCCGCCAACGCCCGGCAAGGTCAAGCGGCTCGGTGTACTCTTAGCGGTTTTCCTTCCCAGCGGAGTATCCGATGCGCCTGGTTTCCTTTCGCCAAGGCAAACGCGACGGTCTTGCCGTACGCATCCATGATCGCCTGGTCGACCTTTCGGTTGCAGCACCGCAGCTTCCGGGCCAGATCAGAGCCTTGCTGGCGGCAGGCCCGCAGGCCCTGAACACGGCTGCAGATTCAGCCGCCAGGGCCGGGGCCTCGGCCGACCTGGACCCGGCTTCGATCGAGTATCTGCCGGTGGTGCCGGATGCGGGCAAGATCTTTTGCCTGGGCCTGAACTATGCCGCCCACGCTGCCGAAGGTGGCAACGCGGTACCGGCCTACCCGGCCCTGTTTCTGCGCACCGCGGGCAGCCTGACCGGGCACGGCCAGCCGATCCTGCACAGCAGGCTGTCTGACACACTCGACTTCGAAGCCGAACTGGCGGTCGTGATCGGTCGACGTGTGCGTCGTGTCGCAGCTGCCGACGCGCTCGGGTCGGTCGCCGGTTACTCCTGTTTCAATGATGGCTCAGTGCGCGAATACCAGCGTAAGACCACCCAGTGGACAATCGGCAAGAACTTCGAGTCCACCGGCGGTTTCGGCCCGGAACTGGTGACCGCCGATGAACTGCCCGCAGGCGCGCGCGGACTGCGGATCCGATCGATCCTCAATGGCAGGACCATGCAGGACGACAACACCGCAAACATGATCGTGTCGGTTGCGGATGCGATCGCGCTGATTAGCGACTGTGTCACGCTGGAACCTGGCGACGTGATCGTGATGGGAACGCCCTCAGGCGTTGGCTATGCGCGAACCCCACCAGTCTTCATGCGGGCGGGCGACGTCTGCGAGATCGAGATCGAGGGCGTCGGCAAGCTCAGCAATCCGATCGCCGACGAACTCGTCTGATCTGTGGCCGACCGGGCCGATCGGCTCGGCTCGCCCGCTTCCCTTTCCCTCCCCTTAAGTCAACAAACCAGAACGCAAGGAAACAGCAATGCGCAAGGTCTTCAATTTCAGCGCCGGCCCGGCAGTGCTCCCAGAAGAGGTACTGCAGCAGGCTGCAGCCGAAATGCTCGACTGGCACGGCAGCGGCCAGTCGGTCATGGAAATGAGCCACCGTGGCAAGGAATACATGAGCATCCACGCGCAGGCGGAAGCCGATCTGCGTGAACTGATGCAGATCCCGTCCGGCTACAAGGTACTGTTCCTGCAAGGCGGTGCCACGCTGCAATTTGCCCAGATTCCGATGAATCTGATGCGTGGCAAGCCGAGTGCCGACTATGTCAACACCGGTGAGTGGTCCAAGAAAGCAATCAAGGAAGCCAAGCTGTTCGGCAAGGTCAACATTGCCGCATCCGGCGAGGACCGCAATTTCAGCTACATCCCCGAGTTGTCGCACTGGAAGCTCGACCCGCAGGCGGCTTATGTGCACATCTGCTCTAACGAGACGATCGGCGGGGTCGAGTTCAACTGGGTTCCTGACACCGGCGACGTGCCGCTGGTGGCGGATCTGTCCTCCTGCTTTTTGTCACGCCCGGTCGATGTCGCTCGATACGGCTTGCTGTATGGCGGCGCCCAAAAGAACATCGGCCCGGCCGGTCTGACGATCGTCATCGTGCGCGAAGACCTGCTCGGCTTTGCGCCGGCGGGCACACCTTCGGTGCTCGACTTCAAGACGCAGGCCGATAACGATTCGATGCTGAACACTCCGCCGACCTACTCAATCTATCTGGCCGGGCTGGTGTTTCAGTGGCTCAAGCGCCAGGGCGGCATCGCCGCGATTGAGCAGCGCAACATCGAAAAGTCAGCGCTGCTTTATGACTATCTGGACACTACCGGGTTTTATAACAACCCGGTCGAGCCCAAGGACCGCTCGCGAATGAACGTGCCTTTCACGCTCAAAGATGCGGCGCTGGACGACACCTTCCTGAAGGGTGCGCAGCAGCGCAACATGCTGCAGCTCAAGGGGCATCGCTCGGTTGGCGGAATGCGTGCGTCGATCTACAACGCCATGCCGATCGAAGGCGTGCGGGCGCTGGTTGAGTACATGCGTGAATTCGAGAAACAGCATGGCTGAAAAATTCAAGGTTCTGGTCCTGAACCAGATCTCCCAGCAGGGACTCAAGCGCCTTCCGGCAGAACTCTATTCCGTCGGCAAGGATCTGGCCGATCCGGATGCGGTGCTGGTGCGCTCCGCCGACATGCACGGGCTGGCAATTCCTGACAGCGTGCGTGCGATCGGACGGGCCGGCGCCGGCACCAACAACATCCCGGTCGCAGCGATGAGCCAGCGCGGCGTGCCGGTATTCAATGCGCCCGGAGCTAACGCCAATGCGGTCAAGGAACTGGTGCTGGCCGGCATGTTGATGGCAGCGCGCAACCTGCCGGGCGCACTGCGCTTTGTCGACGGGCTCGACCCGGCCACGCCAGACATGGACAAGCTCGTTGAGGACAGCAAGAAGAATTTCGCTGGATTCGAACTCGCCGGACATACGTTGGGCGTGATCGGCCTGGGCAAGATCGGCTGCCTGGTTGCCGATGCAGCGATCCGGCTGGGCATGAACGTCATCGGCTATGACCCGGAAATCACGGTCGACGCAGCCTGGAGCCTGCCCTCGCAAGTCCGGCGGGCGTCATCAGTGAGCGAACTGCTGAAGGCGTCGCATTTCGTCACGCTGCACGTTCCGCTGGTGGCAGCCACCCGCGGCCTGATCGGTCCGGCAAACATCGAGCAGATGCGCCATGGCGCAGTGCTGCTGAACTTTTCGCGTGACGGCGTTGCCGATGAAGCGGCGGTGCTCGATGCGCTGAACTCGGAGCGCATGCGGTATTACGTCTGCGACTTTCCAGGACCGGCGATCAACGCAAACCCGCGCGCAATCGCGTTGCCGCATCTTGGTGCATCGACCCGGGAGGCGGAAGAGAACTGCGCGTTGATGGTGGCCGACCAGCTTCGTGACTACCTTGAGAACGGCAATGTGCGCAATTCGGTCAATTTCCCGGATACCACGGCGCCGCGCGAATCCGCCTATCGGCTAGGCATCGCGAACGCAAATGTGCCCAACATGCTCGGCCAGATTTCGACGGCGCTTGCCAGCTCGAACCTGAACATTCACAACATGCTGAATCGCTCGCGCGGCGAAATGGCGTACACAATCGTCGACGTCGACAGTGCGGTACCCGACAGCGTGCTGGGCATGCTGCGCGGCATCGACGGCATCCTGTCAGTCAGATACATGCCCGCCCCGCAGTAACGGAGCGGGCAGGCCCGCGTTCGCCGTCAGGCCAGGATGCCCCGCGCAGGCTCAGGCGTGCGCCGGAGCGGTCGGCCTGGCGGCCTGCGGTGCACGACGTTTTCCAGCCTGCACGGCACTGCGCAGATCGGGCATCCGACGGACCAGATCATCGTTGGCAATGTTTCGGCTCGACGGTGACAGACGTTGAACCATCGACTTGACCAGATGCGGAGTGCTCAGGCGGGTCCAACCGCAAGCCGGCGCCTTGCAAACCAGCAGGTTGTGGGCAAGCGGCTGCAAGATCTCGGTTGCCAGGTCGATGCTGGGCAGGCGCTCGTACAGATCTTCGAGCGCCAGCGGGGGGCTGCTTGGATCGTCGCAACGTCCAACCAGGACCTGCATCCTGGCAACCAGACCAGGATGATGCGGCAGGAACTGCGCCACAAAGGCCGATGCGTGTCCCGCAACGATCATGCTGTTCCAGAGGGACCCGCGCGCAATCAGTGCCGCCGCGCGTCGGCGGTCGACCGGCTCGACCAGCGATTCGAGCCCACGCGAATCCAGCTTTTCCTCATCCAGCGACGGGACCAGATAGCCGATGTCGGTTTCGGGACCATCTGGTTCGATTCCAATGACGACCAGATCGCGTGACGTGGGCGACAGGCTGTCGACCGCGTCGCGTGCCGCCAGAGTCAACACCGACTCCTTGGCGGCATATTGATCCGATGGAAAGAAGACGATCCGAGCGTCCGGGTCGCGCTTGAGGATCGTCAGCGCTGCAAGCAGCACTGCATTGCCAGTGCCGCGATCGGCAGACTGCACAATCAGGTTTCCTGGCGAGAACTCATTGGACATCGTGTGCCACCACTGCCAGTGATTGGCGACCACAACTGCGCACACCCGCTCCGGGCTTGCGACCGACCGCGCCCGCTTCATGGCCAGAGACAACAGGCACTGGCTGCCGTCTGCCGTGCAATACTGCTTGGGGACCAGACGACCCCGGGAATCAGCGGCCAACCCGCCAAGGCGTGATCCGTCGCCGCCGGCCAGAACCACCGCCCACACGTTACCTTGTTTCATCGCGATTCCTTCCTCGTCTTGTTGTTTGACACTGAAACTCTTTCCTGACTTCGCCCCGAATGTAGGACGTGGACTCGCGGGTGCATATACGCGCAGACACCTATCCAACGCCCACTTGAAAAGATGTCGCCTGATCCTTATCATTAGCACTCGCAACCGATGAGTGCTAACACCAGTGCGGCTCGCTGCCCTGGAAAAGTGCTCGTCAAAGTTCCAGGCCGAACGTCTGAACTCAGGCCCCTATGGGCGGAAACTCAGGCGCAGGTTAATAAAAACCCTTGTAAATCAATTGCTTAGGAGAAAGTTTCATGAAACTTCGTCCCCTGCACGACCGCGTCATCGTCAAGCGCCTCGATAGCGAGCGCAAGACGTCGTCGGGCATCGTGATCCCAGACAACGCCGCCGAAAAGCCTGACCAGGGCGAGATCCTGGCAGTTGGCGCCGGCAAGGTCGGCGACGACGGCAAAGTGCGTCCGCTGGGTGTCAAGGTGGGCGACAAGGTGCTCTTCGGCAAGTACAGCGGCCAGTCCGTCAAGGTTGACGGCGAGGAAATGCTGGTCATGCGCGAAGAAGACATCATGGCGGTCGTCGAAGGCTGAAGCCTTTCGCGCAACCCCAGGTCACATCCCGATATCTGCTGAAGAATTCTCAGGAGTCTGAACAATGGCAGCAAAACAAGTCCTGTTTCACGACGACGCCCGTCACAAGATGGTTGCTGGCGTGAACATCCTGGCCGATGCGGTCAAGGTCACGCTGGGCCCGAAAGGCCGCAACGTCGTACTCGAGCGCAGCTTTGGCGCCCCCACCGTCACCAAGGACGGCGTGTCGGTCGCCAAAGAAATCGAACTCAAGGACAAGTTCCAGAACATGGGCGCCCAGATGGTCAAGGAAGTCGCTTCCAAGACCTCGGACAACGCCGGTGACGGCACCACCACCGCGACCGTTCTGGCCCAGGCCGTCGTGCGCGAAGGCATGAAGTACGTCGCCGCGGGCATGAACCCGATGGACCTCAAGCGCGGTATCGACAAGGCGGTCACTGCCCTGATCGAACAACTCGCCAAGAACACCAAGCCTTGCACCACGACCAAGGAAATCGCCCAGGTCGGCTCGATTTCGGCCAACTCCGACTCGGAGATCGGCGAGATCATCGCCAAGGCCATGGAGCAGGTCGGCAAGGAAGGCGTGATCACCGTCGAAGACGGCAAGTCGCTGAACAACGAACTCGACGTTGTCGAGGGCATGCAGTTCGACCGTGGCTACCTGTCGCCCTACTTCATCAACAACCCCGACAAGCAGATCGCCGTGATGGATGATCCGTTCGTGCTGCTGCACGACAAGAAGATCTCCAACATCCGTGACCTGCTGCCTGTGCTCGAGCAGGTTGCCAAGGCTGGCAAGCCGTTGCTGATCGTCGCCGAGGAAGTTGAAGGCGAGGCGCTTGCGACTCTGGTCGTCAACAACATTCGCGGCATTTTGAAGACCGTCGCGGTCAAGGCTCCGGGCTTTGGTGATCGTCGCAAAGCGATGCTCGAGGACATGGCCATCCTGACTGGCGGTGTCGTCATCTCCGAAGAAACCGGCATGACGCTGGAGAAAGCCACCCTCGAAGAACTCGGCCGTGCCAAGCGCGTCGAAGTCGGCAAGGAGAACACCACGATCATCGACGGCGCCGGCGATGCCAAGGCCATCGAAGCCCGCGTCAAGGCAATCCGCGCCCAGATCGAAGAAGCCACCAGCGACTACGACCGTGAGAAACTGC
>Ga0255214_1000108_pt1 | contig 21697 bp, 32 predicted proteins | sample Miss_Law_RepB_8d_FD_189951 | JGI IMG/M metagenome (GOLD analysis project Ga0255214, IMG submission 189951) | Freshwater microbial communities from Mississippi River, Louisiana, United States - Miss_Law_RepB_8d | ecosystem: Environmental > Aquatic > Freshwater > River | place: USA: Louisiana... | reverse complement strand
ACACGCGTACAGACGTGTTTGTAGTAGTTACGGTTGTATAAACTCGATACCAACCATTACCGGCAGCAACAGCAAAAACTGTCCCCGTGTTATTTGTGACAACGCCAGTTGACAAATTTATGTTCGCACGGGCCAGTACCGTAGTAGAGCCGTTTTCCGTCACTGCAAAAGCGCCCGTTGTACGTGTGCCCGCTTTCATATAAACAGAAGCAGTGTACGTACCTGTTGCAATGGTTAAACCTTGGTATATAGAACCAAACGCGGCACTTTTTGAAAGTGCGTCGGCATTAGATGTTCCATCAGGACTAACGGCAGCATCAGCAGAAATTGACGCGTTTGTTTTTACCCATGTTGCATCATTAAATTGATCAGAATAAATTAACGAGTTGCTTCTGGATTCTTCAATAAGCAACCCCTTGCAAACCAATGTTACCGGATCGTAATCAAAACGTGGTTGATTGTTGGTTGCAGCGGTTACCGCCCCGCCATTGTTGACGTAAGTGGCAGGATTAGACGCGCCAGTGGTTCGCGTAAACGTAATGCGTGGGTCAAGACTTGCGGTAGTGAAGTCGAGTGCTAATTTAGGAAGCACTCGTTCAGTTGCAGTCAATGAAAATGCTGGCGTAATCATGGCTTAATTGGGAAGAAGTAGTGTTCGGAAGCCAGTACCACCACTGTCCGCAGCGCCTACAAGAACTCTTTGCAGTGTTTCACCAGAAGACCCCCGGTATCGCAAATACGCGATTGTTTGTCCTAACGCCAGCGAACCGCCTTGCGTTAGCTGAAAAATATCATCGCCGGTTGCGTCTTTCCAACGTGCGCCGGATGTACCCGCTAATGAATATGTATCCCAAGCAGGAGTGTATTCAACTTTTGTGCCGTTGGTTTCATACCGCACAGACAGATTAGTGTTTGTCAAAATAAACTGCCGAGTCGTTGTATCTGCGGTAGAAAAACCTTGTACGACATTGCTGTCCGGTGTACTTGCGTTAAACAATACGTTTGCGCCTACAAGGTTTTCGGGATTTACAGCCCCCGCGCCGATCTCTACCACGTTTCGTGTCTGAAAACTTGTGAACGCATCAAACTTGACCCATACCTTCGACGTAACGTAGCCGCTAATTGGAGATACCATGCAAGTATTGGCATCACCAAACACAAAAGCCGGATCAAGAACACCAGCCGTGCTAGTTTGATATAGTCGTGGATAAAGCGAATAGCATTGAAATGGCAAATTGTTTCCACTGACGTTACTGCCATCAAACACAACAGCGCTACCGTCGATGTTTTCAAAAGTAGTGCAGATGTCACGACACTCTCGTGCCCACTGTCCGTACTTAATGCCGATGTTGCCCCCCACACCGCCATTCTTTAAATGCGGCAGTGCGGCGTTAATGATCACAACATTTCTGCACTCACCAGAAGATGCAATATCAATAGCAGTGCCGTTGTTTGTGGCGGCGCTTGCACCTTTGAATGCACACGTATCAAGTGTCGTTTCAAACGTACCATCAATGTCAAAAACTCCGTTCGGGGCCGTGATGTCTTGAGAAGATTCGCAAATGACTTGGGTGAGTTTGACTCCTTGATTCATCTTGCCAGACGCGACTCCTGTCCCATTCCCTGCCATGTTCAGTCGAACAGCGCTAGAAGAAAAGTCAGATATGTAAACATTAGAGACTTCACTACCATCGCGGCAGCCGTACATCTCAAAACCGTACTTATCAGCGCCTTGCATTTGGATTCGCATATCTCTAAGCGCCAAATGTTTAACGACGGTCGCCACACTCTTATTTCCTAGAATAAAAACACCAGTGGCTGTTGATGCTGGGTTAAACAGAATGCGAGTTCCGTCGATACCTTCACCGATCAACTCGACACCAGTGTTTGTACATGCGTGGCCGCCGTCCGTCAAATACGTGCCTTGCGGAAAATAAACTACGCCTCCAAGAGGACGTGAATCAATAGCCGCCTGAATCGCAGCCGTGTCATCCGTCACCCCATCGCCCACAGCACCGAAGTCCTTGACGCTGACGGTTTCTTTTAGTTTAGTAGCAACAGTAGTTGTTTGTGCACCACTACCTGCTGGCGTATATGTTACATTAACTGCATCTACAGTACCGGGTAGATCAGTGAGTGATAGAACAACAAAGTCTACAATTGCACCTTCATGAACACCCTCTGAAAGAGTTACACGGGTGCTGGATGTTTCTGTATAGCGGTTAGGATTTTGGTATACACCGTCTACATATACACTCAAATTATTAGTAAGAGGAGAGTAACTGACAGAGGTGAGGTTAAACACTGTCTGCCCTGCGGTGGCAACAATGGTTTCTTTAACCTGACCAGTGTAGTTGATTGTACCGGGAGAAACAGGGACTCCACCTACACGTAAGCTACCCACAGACAAGTCACCGACGTTAATGATGTCGTTACTGTCCATGTCTAGGTCGGATTCCATGTTGTTAGGGCCGGTGCCATCCCTACTCAACGTGTTTTCAAATGCTGTCTCAATGGCGTCAAAGTTGTCATTGAGAGCATCAATTGACCCATATCGACTGCCAATGTTATTTAGCGTAAGTTTTGCCATGAGGATTCCTATAAAGAGGAACAAAAGAAAATGTAAACTAGTTATTAATAGCATAACTACCTTAAAGTTGGATGCTTATAGCAGGTGGGGTATATAAACGTTACTTTTGTACAAACATTTAAATCCCTGTTTTTGAGGCGTTTTGTAGCTGCTAAGCTACTCACCCCTTAACTTTGCTAGAAAACGGCTAAAAACCCCCTTAAAATGCGTTTAAACAATAGTGGTGGGTGGGTGGGAGACTCCTCATTTCATAAAATAAGAACTTATTAGTAATAAAACAGCTAGACACCATAATTTTTATGAGATAGTTTTAGAGGGTTGTGCAACATAAAACCAACCCCCCTACCCCCCTTACCACGGTCTGCACACGAATACTTGCGTATTAAATTGAGAAGGAGTATAATATATTATTATTATATAGTATATATTATATTATTACTTTATTATTATATATATTTATACTATATTATATATTATTATATTATATATATACTACTATATATAGTTATAGTTAATATATAAGTATATTACAAATACAACTATATATATACTACCCCCAGTATATTATATTAATATATATTATATTATATATCTTTATTTAAATCAACTATTTATATATTATATTAAACTATTATTTAATATATTAACTAACATTATCTCAATATGTTATTAATAATAATTGAATACATACGTACTAGGGGCCGCAAGGCCTCTATATAGGGGCAATATTTATACGTACTAAGGTACTCACTTCAGTTGTAAGTTTGGTGTAAGGATTGGGTGCATAATGGAAGGCATGGGCAGCGAAGCTAACCTAGTTAGCGAAGGTGTTGTAATCTTGCAACACATCCTGACAAGTAGTTGTAAGCTTGGTGTAAGAATCAGGCATATAATGAAAGTCATGCACCGAACAGTGCACCAGACACAAATAGTCACTTTCAATTGTCAGACTATCCCTGTAAGTTTCGTGTAAGGTTCATGTGTATAATGAAAGCCATACGATGCAAGCGGTAATCGTACCGAATGCTGGTGTTGTGAAAAGACAACAAATGTTCTTTGTAAGTTTCATGTAAGCTTCGCATGTAAAATAGAGGCAAATGACAGCAAGCAACATCAAGCTGTATAAATAAATGTTGCAGGCAAGCTTTGACTACGGCTACCCAAAGTCCGTACGAGTGCCTTAGGGGTGAAGGATGAAGCTACTTAGTCCGTCAATTGGTAGCACAGTGGGGAAGATACCCACAGAAAACACTAGGTTTTCTTCAGGGTGTTATTAGTAGCATCCTGAAATCAAGCCTAGTAAGTCAATCAATTGCAAAGGAATCATCATGTTTGAAAATCAACTGCGCGTAGCACTGCAACAAGCCAAAGAGGGTAAAGACATCAGCCGTGAGGCAGGGCAGGGTGTATGGGCCAATTATGTGCGAGCTACCTGCTATCCATGTGCACCGGATAACGTGGAAAAACTGGACGAGGAACACAAGCGAGTAGTGGCAGAACTGGAAGCCATGAAAGAATTGTCCAAGGAAGAAAAGAACTCCCTTCGGTCGGCAAAATCTGTCATCGGGAAAGCTATTAGTAACGGTGTTGACGTGTGGAAGCGTGACGACGGTGGCAACATCGAGAGCGATGATGCTGGCAATCCAATGCCCAAGGGTAAGAGTGAATTGCAAGAAGCCAAGAGTGACTTTGACCGGATGCTTGCATTCCTTGATGGTGCAGAAAAGAAGTGGAACAGTGAGACACGTGAGGTGTTCACGCAAGACGAACTCGCTACACTGTGGGGTAAGGTGGCACTGTTGGCAGACTCCATCCTGCAAGCCAAGAATTCTCAGGAATAAGTTACTAGTAATGAGGACAGGGAGTGCAAACTCCCTGCAAACACCATGAAATATAGCCGTGATATGTTGCCTTGCCTTGGCGTAACTTGGCATTACTTTGAAACTGAAACAGAAGCGTTAGCTTTTGCTCAGTGGGCAGAAGATGAAACACGATATGACAACTATCCATGCGAGGCATTTGTAATGCGTGACGATGAACGCGAACAACAGTTTGAAGTAAAAGTCAGGAACTGGTAAATTATCATGCGTAAAATATCTTACAAAAAGGTCGGTGGCTTACACTTTGTTAAGGTGTGGCGCTTTGGATTCTCATTTTATTGGAGCAAGAAACATGCGTAAGATTGAAAAAGAAATGTGTATGGCAGTGGCACATCGTAAGAACTGGAAGAATGCCAATACTGAGGTAGTGTATGAGTGTGAGCTTGACGAGCCTACACATGCACGAATGGAGCAAGCCAAGGTATATTTGCATGGCAATCACATCGGAACATTTCTCTATCGTGATGTAAAATTCTTTGTCAATAAAGAAACACTGGCCCGCTGGCCTACACGCACCACAAAATCCCGTCTACGTGCACTTGGAGCAACTGTATAATGCGAGACATTATCGAATCAATTGCTGTCAGCCTAGTGTTACTAGTAGCACTGGCAGGTTTCTTTGACATATTGTGGCGATAGTATGGAAATACTGGCTGCCTTTATAATCGTTGGCGCAATCATTTACTTTATCAATTGAGGAACATCATGAATAATTTTGACCAATATCTTGACGAGGTGTACGGCACTATTGAGGTGTGTGGTGTGGTATTCTATGCATCTCAGATACTGAAAGCCATTGACCCTATTGCATATCGCTGCTATCTCAACGACTATGAAAGCATGGAGGATGAATGTCATGAGGGATGAATTAGGGTCCGTCATCATTCTGCATGACGACGATCACGAGCAGCAGTTTAAGAATGAATTGCTGCGACAGTATGTTACTAATAACGGATTGGAGGATGTAGAGCCATGGCTGGATTCAGAATTCAATCAGATATTTGTGACGTACATGTATCCAGATGTGACGAAAGTAAACTGACGTTTTGGCCGTTCCCTGAGGTTAATGGTGAGCGTACAGCAGAAAGCCAAGCCATTCTAGGTAAACGTGTGCCAAAGCAGAAACCAACACCAGAAACTGATGAGGAAGCATTACTATGAATCTACTTGACGTTCAACAGTTTGAGACATACGTAGCAGCGTGTGCTACTAATAGCGGTGTTAACGTGCAGTGGGACAAACCAGACTCAACACCACGAACTGACGGTAAAACCATCTATCTGCCTGCAATTACAAGCAAAACCAGCGAAGAGTGGCTAACCCGTATGCGTTACTTTGTAAAGCATGAGACAAGCCATGTGGTGCACAGTGACTTTACATTTTTAAATAAAGTAAAACCCGGCGGTTTGTTGGCCCTTATCAACAATCTAATTGAAGATCATCGCATTGACTATCGCAACGATATGGAGTATGCAGGTGACCGTGTTATTAGTAATGATTTCTGGTATGTGTATGCTGACGACATCAAGAAACACACATCAAGCACAGACAAAGAACTGCGAGAACAGCAGCTACTGACACTGCCTCTGTTTGTGTGGGACGCTAGTTTGCGTGACTGGATTGCATCAAGCGTAGAAGCACAGGCACAGATGTCAACAGCCATTGATGATGATGCACGTACACGGCTAGCTAAGCTGGATAAGTACAGCGAAGAACTCATTGCAGTACGTGAGCATGGTGAAGCTGCACAAGTTATGGATTTGGCAGAGCGTATCCTTAAAGACCTATACGATCAAGACCCTGAAGAATACAAGGGCAAGGGTGAGGGTGACGACGGCACAGGCAAGGGCAAAGGTGGTGACAAGGGTGACGGTGAGGGTAAGCCCATTGACGACGATGTAGACCGTTTAATCAATGTTGACAAGCTAATGAAAGCTATGGGGCACGAGCATAAGCCTACGCGCACAGGCATTCACATGACAGCTCAACCCATTGAGAAGGGCGCATATGCTATCCCTAATGCTAATGAGTATGTCATCGTCAACTTTGACAAGGCTATGCCTAAAATTGTAGACGAACACATGCACATTGGATACATGCACAAGCATGATGTTAGCAACTACATTACTAGTAACGCTAGACCAATGGCTAACAAGTTACGCCTTAAATTGCAGACACGTAGCCGTGACAGGTATGAGTATGGCAAGACTAAAGGCAAGCTGCACAATGGTAGTCTGCATCGCATCATCAGTGGTGACGACAAGTTTTCTACCAAGGTGTTTCGTCAGCGTGTTGTAAGTGACACAACAGACACTGCTGTATGTCTGCTGGTAGATTGCAGTGGTAGTATGTCTGGTCGCAAGTTTGACATGGCGTGTGCTGGTGCTGGTGCATTTGCAGAAGCACTGAAGCCCCTAAACATTGCCTATTCAATCTATGGGTTTAGCAACACTGTGGAAGAGGAATATCCTTTAGTGTGGCTGTTCTCAGAGTTTGGCGAGAAGACACCGCAACAAGAACTCATTAACAGGTTTGACAAAGTGAGTGGTGCACTATGGCAGAACAGTGACGGTGATGCTGTAGCATATGCTACTAGTAAGCTGATAGGACGCAAGGAGCACCGCAAAGTGCTGGTAGTATTGTCAGACGGCAGTCCTGCTGGCCGTGACCATGCTGGTAACGTTGACTGGTACACTAAACATGCAATTGACACGGCAGAACAACTTGGAGTAGACGTTTATGGTATTGGCATTATGGATACTAATGTTACTCGTTTTTATAAAAAGAACGTAGTAGTAAACGATCTTAACCAACTGTCCCCTACAATTCTCTCCATCATTGACCGGAGTATTTAACATGACAACACCTGACTTGAATGATCGCGTTGCAAAAGCCATTGCTGCACATCTCGGCAAGAAAGCACCTGAATCTAAATCTGCTACACCTGAGCCACCGCCTGTTACCAAGCACGTATCTCTGGAAGATGGTCAAGTTTGGTTCAGTGATGTGTTTGGTTACAAGCCTAAGTTTGGTGACTTTGGTGTGTTTGTTCTCAACAAGACAGGCATTCCAGACATTGACCGACTCATCCCTGATGTTGATCCTGACTATGTAGTGCAACAAGACGAAGCAGCATTACTAGTAGCAGGTATGATGGATGGCGACAAGACCCTTATCACTGGCCCTACTGGTAGCGGTAAATCATCGCTGGTTAAGTATGTGTGTGCTAAGCTGAATCGACCATTCATTCGCATCAATATGTCTGGTGATGTGGAATCATCTAGTCTGTTTGGTACACTTGTTGTACGTGGTGGTGCAACTGTGTGGGAAGACGGTGCAATTACTGAAGCAGCTAAGTATGGCGCTGTGTGCCTGGTTGACGAGTGGGAACTCATGCCTGCTGAGATTGCTATGGGTATGCAGAACCTGCTGGAAGACGGTGGCTATCTCTATCTCAAAGAGAAGCCCGGTACTAGCGAAGACCGCACCATTATTCCTAACGACAACTTCAGGCTAGTGTTTGCTGGCAACACTGTTGGGCAGGGCGACATCACTGGTGCATTCTCAGGTGTAGGTGTGCAGAACACTGCAACCATTGACCGATTCACCAATACCATCAAGCTAGGCTATCTGTCGCAAGCACATGAGGTTAACATCATTACTAGTAAGAGTGATGTTGAGCAGAAGGTAGCGCATGACATGGTGAGGCTGGCTAACCTTGTACGTTCAGCGTATGAGAGTGGTAAGATTGGTCTTACAATGTCGCCACGTACCCTAATCAATTGGGCACGTAAGCAGAAGCGTTACGATGTGGAGTATGCACTTCAAGTGTCATTCCTTGAGAAGCTGACTGCTGAAGACAGCAAGAGTGTCAAAGAGTTGTACACTAAAGTGTTTGGCAAGTAATGTGTCAACAAACTGTCAGTGCATTTGTATATGACAAACGTGGGAGATTGCTGGCTACAGGTCAGAACTCCTACGTTAAAACACACCCATTGCAAGCCCGTATAGCGGCATCAGTGGGTGAGCCGCATAAGGTGTTTCTACATGCAGAGGTGGCAGCATTGCTTAAATGTGATTGGAACAAAGCACATCGCATACTAGTAACACGTTATGGTAAAAGTGGTAGGCCTTTGCTAGCAAAGCCATGCAAGGTCTGTCATCAAATTATAGGCATGACCAACATCAAGATTGTGGAGCACACATGACAACACACTATGGACAACAAGCGTTGGCTGTACTTACAGGTAATGCACCTGACTTTGAGGAGCTTGATGAAGGACAACAAGGCAAGTATAACCACGAAGATTGTCCAGCAGGTGTTGACAATAAGCAACGTTTGTATGTTAAGAATGTAGATGGAGCCTACCTATGGCACTGCCATAACTGTGGAGATAGCGGCTATTATCGACCGAAGGAGACAATTAAGCGCATTAAAGAAGATACCAGAGTTATGGTATCTCTTAGAGGTGCGCGTCTACCTACACACACCGAGTTGACAAAAGAAACAAGTTATGATAGGTTTGCAATTGAGGGCCAACTGTGGCTGGCACAATATGGATTCAATCAACCTAAATGCAGTGGCTATCACATTACAGAATCCGAAGACGGCATTGTGCTACCAATTTTCAGTGGTGTGAGTGGTGGTATTGTAGGTTGCCAAGTTAGGCGTTATAATAAGAAACCTAAATATCTTACTTATAGTAAACAAAGATATAGTTATTTAGATAATGCAACTATAGTTAAAGATAATAAACCATTAGTAGTTGTAGAAGATTTATTAAGTAGTTATAAGCTACATATGGCAGGGTTTCCAACCTTGTGTTTGTTGGGAACTAAGTTGGATGGAGAGGCGTTGAAGAAAGTTGCACTACGGTATGAGAGAGTAGTGTTATGGCTAGATGATGATGTTGCAGGACACACAGCAGCACGTAAGCTGTTTGTAGATGTTAGTCCACTAATACCTAACATCAGTGCAGTGTTCAACCATCAGCCGAAGGAGATTGATCTGGATATATTAAAAGAAATGGAGTTGTAATGAGTTACGACATTGATCTGTTGGCAGTTACTAGTAACAAGGTAGACTACCAGCGATTCAAAGAACATGTTAAGAAGCACAACGTATCGCCAATTACGTTGGAGATTTTCAATGTGCTAGGAGAATATTGGGACAACTATCCTGCACGTACAACCATTGACTTCCGAGAGTTTCGCACATTCTTTTTCATTGTTAAGGGTAAGAAGATTAAAGACCCTGCAACATATGAAATTGCATTCGACAACTTGAAGGAGGCACTTGACAAGCCGCCACCAATCACAAAAGCACTGCTAGCTAAACTCATTGAGACAGATTATGCTACGCAGATTTACGATGTGTGTCTGAAGATTGGTACAGGTCATGGTGGTGACTTGCTATCTATTGAAGAGATGCTCAATCATTACAAGAAAGAAATTGGTGCAAGTGTTGAGAAAGACGAAGTATTTGTTAAGCCATCCCTTGACTATCTTTCTGGTGTCGTGGCTAGTGGGGGCTTATCTTGGAGGCTAAAGGAACTAAACGTAAGTCTAGGCCCACTACGCAAAGGTGATTTTGTCATCATTGCAGCACGACCTGAGACAGGCAAGACAACATTCACAGCTAGCGAAGCCAGCTACATGATGAGTCAGCTACAACCTGATGAGCATGTCATTTGGATCAACAACGAAGAGGCTAGCAACAAGGTTATGATGCGTGTCATTCAAGCCACGTCACAAGTTACTAGTAGCGAATTGCTAGCTGATCCTGCAACCTACGAAGCACTGTTCACAGCGGCTGGTGGTGACAGGTTTCTGATATTAGATGACGACAGCGGCATCAAGACCGTGAACAAGATAAGCATGTTGTTCAAAGAGTTTAAGCCCGGTCTAATTATTTTCGACCAACTTGACAAAGTACACGGATTCGATTATGAAGTTAGGGAAGACCTACGAATCGGTAAGCTGTATGAGTGGGCACGAGATGTTGCAAAGGAATATTGTCCAGTCATTGCTATTAGCCAAGTGGACGGCACAGGTGAGGGTGAGAAGTGGATTCAGATGAACCAACTACGAGGTAGTAAGACCGACAAGATTGGTGAAGCTGATGCCATTGTCACAATTGGCAAGAGTAATGAACCCGGCATGGATTTGCAACGATTCATTCACGTACCAAAGAACAAACTGTTCGGTGGGCCTGACACACTAGAGGCACACAGACATGGATGTTTCGAGGTAGAAATTGAACCTGCAAAGGCACGTTATGTTTCTAAATGGAAGACAAGATGAACCTAGTAATTGACCTTGAGACAACCATTCGGTGTCCAGTTGGCAACAACAGTGGCAATCCTATGTGGCGTGGTAACAAGGTCATTGCATGGGGTACACACGTTATTGGAGGTACATACGGCTATAATTACGACAAGGTAGGGCTAAACCTACTACCCTTGCAGACACTATGCGACACTGCTGATTTAGTCATTGGGCACAACGTTAAGTTTGACCTGCTGTACATCTATCGTGATACTAGTAACAAGCTGCCACGTATCTGGGATACACAGCTAGCTGCCTACTTACTCAGTGGTCAGAAGCACTTGTACGCTAGCTTGGACGAACTTACAGCCGAGTACATTGGCAAACACGCACTGAAGGATGACAAGATTAAAGCCTATTGGAAGGCTGGTGTACAAACTGAAGACATTCCTAAGGAGGAACTGCTAGACTATTTGAAGGGTGACGTAGAGAACACTGCTGCCATCTTTGAAGCACAGTGGGCAGAAGCAGAAGGTCTAGACATCTTGCCATTGATGTTCACACAGATGGATGCGTTACGTGCAACTATTGAGATGAACCGTAATGGTATGCGTGTAGATTGGAACTATGTAGAGAAACAGCGTGATGCATATGGTTTTGATCTACTCATGGCACAAACGAAAGTTGCCAGTGCAGAACCATTCTTAGACACAGCTAGCCCTAAGCAACTGTCTCTGTATTTCTTTGGTGGTCAAGAGAAGTGTGTGGTGCGTGAACTTGTTGGTAAGTATAAGAATGGTAAGGACAAGTACAAGAACGTAGAGAAGACGCGTGAGGTAAAAGGCAAGTACGAACCCATTGGTGAACTTGGTAAGAGTGGCTACTATTCAACAGACGACAGTGTATTGAAACAACTTGTAGACAAGGGTGATGACATTGCAAAAGAGTTATTGAAGATACGTGAGTACGCCAAGATCAAAGACACCTATTATGAAGGGCTGGTATCACTACGATTTCCAGATGACAACATCTATCCAAACCTTAACCATTGTGCAACCAAGACAGGACGGCTATCTTCAACCAACCCAAACCTGCAAAACCAAACAGACACAGGTGACGTTAAGCGAGCGTATGTGTCTCGTTATGGCAGTGACGGCAACATATTGGAACTTGACTACAGTCAGCTAGAGATGGTTGCACTGGCCTACCTTGCCAATGACCAACAACTCATTGACGATATTAATAACGGTAGGGACATGCACAGAGAGTTGTACAAGGAGATGTATGGTCGGTATCCAACTGACAAAGAACGGAAGCCCTTTAAACGATTTAGCTTTCTACTCGTTTACGGAGGCGGAGCGTCTACACTTATGGCGCAGAGTGGTTGTGATAGAGCAACTGCTAAGAGATTCATTAACACATTCTACAACCGATACAAAGGAGTCAAACGCTACCATGAAGAAATAGTGGCTAAAGCAGAGAAGGAAGCTGTTGTAAGTTATGATCCAGATAAAGCTGGCCCCCAGTACACTTACTTTCACAGCAGTCCTACAGGACGACATTACATCTTTAACAAGTATCCTAGCGAATACAAAGGTGGATTGTCATTCAGTCCTACAGAACTAAAGAACTGGCCCATTCAGGGCTTTGCTACTGGTGACGTTGTACCTATGATGGTTGGCATTCTGCTACGTAATTTAGAAGAAGCTGGCTACGCAGAGAAAGCGAAACTAGTAATGACTGTGCATGATTCTGTGGTACTTGACGTACCTAAAGATATGCTGTACAGTGTTGCAACACTAGCACGTAAGACGTTGGAGAGTGCTCCAGAACAACTCAAAGCAATCTTCAACATTGACTTTCCATGCAAGCTAGGTGTTGGCGTGGAAGCAGGAATTAACTGGCAAGACAAAGAGGAAATTGAAGCATGAGCTACATCATTGAAAACATCACAACTAAAGAAGTAACCACCAAGTTTGGCCCTAAGCCAGCGTACACCGTACATGCTGGTGGTGAGCGTTTCAGCTATGGATTCAAGAAGCCTACATTCAAGATTGGTGACACTGTAGATTTCCAATATACAGAGAACACCTACGGTAAGAACATTGACATGGCAAGCGTTCGACTGCTAGCTAAGGGTGAGGGTGCACCTGCACCAGTTGGTGCTGTTGCAGGCGGTTCTAAGCCCTCCTATAGCCCTCCTAGCAAGGTGTTCCCTATTCCTCCACTACACGGCGATCGAGCAATTGTGCGGCAGAACTCCATCACTAACGCTGTGAAAGCTACAGACAACTACTTACGTGGCGAGGATGTCACTCCGGGCAGCATTGAAGAGTACGCCGATTTTGTCATTGAGGTTGCTCGTAAGTTTGAAGCCTACTCCTGCGGTGATCTAGACCTAGCTGCTGCTGAGGAAATGACTAAGTGAAAACTGTAGATACACTGGTAGATGACATCTACAAGCTAGTGGAAGGGGGCACTAGCCCCTCCACTGCAAACAACCACGTGCATGTCAGCTATGACAAGTGGTTTAACAAGGAAGAGCGCACACGAGAAGACAAGGTGCTGTACTTCAGCGAGGTAGGTGATCCCTGCCCACGTCGTCTGTGGTATAAGTACAACATGCCTAGCGTTGGCGAGAAGCCTGATGGTCGCAGCCTACTCAAATTCTTTTATGGTGACATTCTAGAAGAGTTGGTGTTGAACGTAGCTGAGGATGCTGGTCACAGTGTTACTAGTAAGCAAGAGCGTGTGACATATGAGGTTGGTGATGGTTGGGTTGTACGAGGTCGCATTGATGCCATCATTGATGGTGTTCCTGTTGACGTAAAGAGTGTTACTAAATATTCTGAAGAAAAGTTTAAGAACAATCTAGTTGACGATCCATTCGGATATTACCAACAACTTAACGGCTATGCTACTACTCTTAACGCTGATAATGCTGGTTTTCTTACTATCCAGAAAGAACTCGGGCACGTAAACTACTACCCCATTGAAGTAAACAAAGGGCTGTTTAAGCTGCAAGCTGAACATGCTGTAGAGACTGTTAGTCTAGAGTCACTTAATTCGATTCAACGACTAGAACCCGTCCCTGCTAGCAAGACCAGCAAGAATAAGAAGCTGTGTACCAGTTGCAGCTATTGCAACTTTAAGAAGGAATGCTGGCCTGAAATGCGTACATTCTTGTATGCCTCTGGCCCAGAGTTTCTAGTTGAAGTGGTGGATGTTCCACGAGTTATGGAGGTTACAGATGCGAGTAGTTAAAGAAGCATGGCTACTGGAACATCAGGCAACAGGTGAGTTTATGTTAATGCAAAACACATCTACGCCTAAGTTGTATGTTTCAGAGAAGAGTGCTAAAAGTGCTGCTGAATATCATGGTGAGTACAGCAATGAAGGTGTAGTTGCATATAAACCAATCAAGGCATTTCTTGTAGTAGAAGATGACATTCCATTTTAAGGAGCATTGACATGACAAAACATTTTGAATTTCATTTCAGCGAGTCGCAACCAGAATCAGATTGCACATTCCCAGACGTTGAATATCCGCATGTGAAGGTTATTAATCACGCAGTTACGTTCAGTAGTGACACTGCATGGGATAACATCATCCTAGAGTTTGCACGATTCCTAGATTGTGTAGGTTATGTAGGTGTAAAAGAACGAGTGCAAGGTTACATTAACGGCTACTGGTCAAAGTTTGATAAACTTGCTGAGGAAGAAGATGAAGATACTGGTCATCCCGGATTGTCAGATTAAGGAAGGCGTACCTACAGATCATCTCACATGGGCTGGTAAAGCTATTATAGATTACCGGCCTGATGTTGTGGTGAACTTAGGTGACTTTGCTGACATGCCATCACTGTCTACGCATGACATTAAAGGTTCTAAATACTTTGAAGGATTGCGTTACAAGAAGGATGTAGAGGTAGTTAAGGAGGCTATGCAGAAACTGCTAGCCCCTCTACGTGAGTTGCAAGACAAGCAGAAGAAGAACAAAGAGAAAGTGTATAAGCCAGTTATGCACATGCTGTTAGGCAACCATGAGAATCGTATCAATAGAGCAGTGAACAACAACCCGACCCTTGAAGGACTCATCTCCACCAAGGATTTATGTTACGAAAAAGATTGGATTGTCCATGAATTCCTCCATCCTATTTTTATCAATGGCGTTGGTTTCAACCATTATTGGCCTGTTGGAGCTATGGGCAGGCCCGCTGGTACTGCTAGTGCTATTATTAGTAAGCTCCATATGTCTTGCATTGCTGGCCATCAACAAGGAAAACAAGTAGCCTATGGCAAACGTGCAGATGGTCAATCTATCTGTGCTATAATTGCAGGAAGCTACTATCTACATGACGAGAGTTACATGGATCAGCTTAGCAACAAACACTGGCGTGGGCTTGTTATGCTGAACGAAGTTAACGATGGTCACTTTGATGAGATGTTTCTATCAATTGAATATTTAGGAAAGCGTTATGGCGAAGTTTAAATATTACTCGCGTAAGTTTCTAAACAAGAAAGAAGGCATTGCTGCCATTGAATCAACAGTAGCTAGTTGGGACTTAGGTGACGGCATTGATGGTAACATCACCATTTCAGACTGTAATCGAAACGTCAGTCTAGACTTCAGTGTATATGATGTAGACGATTTGCCTACAAAATATATGAAGCTAGGTTTGCTGTTAGAAGAAGTGAAGAAGATGCACGACTACTACACAAACAATTATGAAGCTATGGCAGAAGATTTAAAACAATCTGAACTTAAACGTAAAGAGTGGAAGAAAAAGAAACAAGTAGTGAGGGTTGTTGAGGATGAACTATAATGACAAATTATGGAAGGTGAAGCAGTTTATTGAAGAGAACTTTGACGACCCTGTTGAACTCACTATTGCACTAGGACTATCTGTAGAAGACTTCATTCAGCTATTACCAGATGTTCTAGTTGCAAACTACAATAAGTTTTTTGAAGCGTATGACGACACAGAAGAAGACACAGTTGAAGACGAGCCGTTCGACTTTGGAACTGGAGAAGATTGGGAAGAATAGGCGGCGTGAAGTTATTAATAACGAGCGTACTAAAGATTGGCAACGACAACTGAAAGAATATGAGCAAAACAAAACTTATTTGGAGTACACCGGAAGGTGAGGAACTGGTAGCTTACATGGCACGTGTAAGCAATCCAGAAAATCAAGACAATAAGGCGACTGCATCTAAGCTAATCAAATATCTTGTCAACCATAAACACTGGTCGCCTCTAGACATGGTGGATATGTGTGTTGAAATTGAAACTACACGAGACATTGCACGACAAGTGTTACGTCATCGCAGTTTCTATTTCCAAGAGTTTAGCCAGCGTTATGCTGAGGTCAGTCAATTTGAAACCAGTGATGCACGACTACAAGACACTAAGAATAGGCAGAATAGTTTGGAAACAGACGACAGTATGCTTAAGTCGTGGTGGGAATATCAGCAGAGCAAAATTATTAGCGAGTGTTATAGTGTTTATTCACAAGCATTGGAACGTGGCATTGCTAAAGAAGTTGCACGTAAGGTGTTGCCAGAAGGACTAACCATGAGCCGCATGTACATGAAGGGTACACTACGCAATTGGCTACATTACATTGATGTTCGCACTGACCCATCTACTCAGAAAGAACATCGTGAGTTAGCTGAGCAATGCAAAACCATTCTGCTACAATGCTATCCATCTATGGAGATGATATGGACAAAGTAAAACCAGTAGTATATTTCCTAGGGCAACCTAGGTGGGATACAGAAATGTTTCCCGGCGCTGAAGTTGCACATGTATTTACACTAGATCATTATGTGTGGGGGCGAGAAGCTGTACGTACTAGTAGGGTAGTTAAAAAGAATGACGACGGCAGTTTTGAAACACTGAACACACGCTATGTTCCGTACAAAGATGAATAAAGAAGACATCAAGGAGTTTCTGAAATGAGTGGAGATCACAACGCCTATCAAAAGTGGCGTGAAAAAGAAGCTTATGTTGTGCCAATGACACCTGAAGGTGTTAAAAGTTCGCAAGAGAGGTGGCGAGGCTTTAATCAGGGTTATAAACAAGCCATAAAAGACTGTGTTGCTTTGTTAATGATTCAGCATGAAGCAGCAAACGGAGTACACAACTATTGGAAAGTTGCTGCAAATTTAATCCAAGCAGACTTAGCGAGTGACACATGAGTTGGATATTGACTGGTTTTGTTTCAGAGATGGGAAACCTTGTTCAGCATATAGTACCCACAGATGATCTGTATGAGCATGAATTACTTCCCACTTGTTGGTGCTGTCCTCAGATTGACGCTAAAGATTTTTTAGCCATTCACAACTCTGCAGATGAGCGAGAAAAGTTTGAAAGAGGTGAAAGGAAGCCATCGTGACAGTAGAACATTTGATCGTAGGTGCTACAGGTATTGGCTATCTCATCGTAGGTGTGCTACAATGGCTCAAAGGCGAGACTGCTAACGGTATGATATGGACAGGTTATGCCTTTGCACAAGTTGGTTTATGGTTAAACATTAAATGAGGAACACATGATTAATGAGCACGACATTGCAGACATGAAAGCTTTGTATGAACTGGAATATGGACAACATTTTAAACTTGCGCCGCAAGATGTTATTAGTGTACCTCCGGATAGTGAGGAATTTACAACTGGTGATGTATTCAAATTCTTGGGCATTGATGGAATGTACAGCAAATCTACTGACAGCAACGGCACTCGTCACTATTTCGCTGCTTGGACAAAAGTAATTCCGTGGGTGGTGTAACATGGCAATGATTGATGTTGGTGGTATAAAAGAAGAGTCTATTCAATATCGAGTAGAAGCTATCACAGCAATTATGAACCATGTAGCAGGAGATAGTGTTAAAGTGGCAGCACTACAAGCACTGGCTACAATGCTACAAGTTGGAAATACAACAATCTCAGATTGTACGTTTAATGCTGGTGATAGCGGTGGCCTCAAGTATCCGTAACGATGGGGAATGGACAGAAGGACGCTATCGAAGTTTCATTACTAGTACGCTACGTGGTGGAATGCGTAGATGGCCTCCTAAATGGAAAGCCCTCAAGGAAGCTGAAGTAGGTAGGAAGACAAACAAGAAGACAGGTAAGCTAGCAATGCACTACAAGTGCGCTAGCTGTGGTGAAGAGTTTACCTCCAAGGATGTTGAAGTAGATCATAAAGAACCAGTGGTTGAACTCACTGGTTTTGTTTCTTGGGATGTGTACATTGACCGTCTATTCTGTGAGAAATCTAACCTGCAAATATTGTGTAAGAGTTGCCACAAGGTAAAGACAAAGGAAGAAAAGAATGACGCTAAGCGAATATCAACAACTGGTGAAACAGTTTCTACTACCAGAGTCAAACAACCGAGAGTATCTGGTGTACGGTCTGGGAGCAGAAGCGGGGGAGGTACTGGACGTATTCGCAAAAGCAGTAAGGGACAATCAAGGACAAGTCCCGCTAGAGCCGCTAAAAAAAGAGCTAGGTGATGTGCTGTTCTTTGTAGCAATGGTTGCTAAGAAGTATGGTATGTCTCTAGATGATGTTGCTATTAGTAATGTTAACAAGCTACGTAGCCGCAAGGAACGTGGTGTTATCAAAGGAAATGGTGATGACCGATGAGTGGCGACCACAACATGTATCAGAGTGATACACAAGTTAATGAAGAAGAAGCTTGGCTACATCACGTAGTCAAGGACTTTGATTATGTAGTGTGCAGTGGTAAGTATGGCCCACTATTTTATGACATGTTATCTGACGATGCTAAACTCATCCTTAGTAATATGTACAACCTTGCTAAGGAAGGAAAGAAAGTATGCTTTCAATTGCATTCAGATTAATGGCGGGATTTACACTAGGTTTTGAAGTGTCTCCTGCACCCGGAGTATATTTCACTGTTTATCTCGGCATTGCCGAAGTTGCATTTTATAACGAAGAGGAATTAGAAGATGAGTGAATTAGGTCTATACGAATCATTTATTGCTAAGAGCCGCTACTCACGTTTTCTTGATGACAAGAACCGTCGTGAACATTGGCCTGAAACTGTAGAGCGTTACATGAATTTCATTGACAAACATCTACAGAAGAAACACAGCTATGCTATGGCTATGGACTTGAAGAATGAGTTGTACAATGCCATTCTAAATCGTGAAGTCATGCCATCTATGCGAGCAGTTATGACTGCTGGTGAGGCACTAGAGCGTGACAACACTGCTGGCTACAACTGTAGCTACCTACCTGTAGACGATGTTAAATCCTTTGATGAAGCCATGTACATCCTGCTATGTGGCACTGGTGTTGGTTTCTCAGTAGAGAGTAAATATGTCAACAAGCTACCTGAAGTCCCTGCAAAGATGTTTACTAGCGACACTACTATTGTTGTGGCTGACAGCAAAGCAGGTTGGGCCAAAGCCCTACGTCAACTCATTGCCCTACTGTATTCAGGGGAAGTACCGAAATGGGACGTTAGCAAAGTCCGTCCGGCAGGGGCACGCCTTAAGACGTTTGGTGGTCGAGCTAGCGGCCCTAAACCCCTCACTGAACTCTTTGAATTTGTTACTAATAAATTTAAAGGTGCGTCAGGTCGGAAACTTACCAGCTTGGAATGCCATGACATTATGTGTAAGATTGGCGAGGTCGTGGTTGTTGGTGGGGTACGTCGGTCAGCGATGATTAGTTTGAGTGACTTAAGTGATGATAGGATGCGACATGCCAAAGCTGGTCAGTGGTGGGAGCGAGAAAGCCAACGAGCACTTGCAAACAATAGTGCAAGCTATAATGAACGACCCTCAGTTGGGGAATTTATGTCAGAGTGGTTGGCGCTGTATCAGTCATACTCTGGCGAGCGCGGCATCTTCTCACGAGAAGCAGCTAAATCTACAGTTGCAAAACACGGAAGGCGAGACAGCAGCTATGATTTTGGGACTAATCCATGCTCCGAAATCATCTTACGTCCGTATCAGTTTTGTAACCTTACGGAAGTTGTCGCCCGAGACAATGATAATGGAGAAAGTCTACAGCGAAAAGTTAGACTGGCCTCTATCCTTGGCACTTTCCAGTCTACTCTTACAGAATTCCCTTATCTAAGGAAAGTATGGCAGAAGAATACTGAAGAAGAACGCCTACTTGGTGTATCCATTACGGGCATCCTAGACTGCCCCATTTTGAACAACGTAAACGACGATGGTCTGTCATCACGCTTAGAAGAGCTACGTGACTTGGCTGTTGTTACTAATAAGGATTTTGCTAATGCACTCGGAATTCCTCAATCGGCTGCTGTTACGTGTGTTAAACCTTCTGGTACCGTTTCTCAACTTGTTGATTCTGCCAGTGGCATTCATGCTCGTCACAGCAATTACTACATTCGCCGTGTGCGGAATGATAACAAAGACCCTATTACTGCCTTTCTACAGTCTCAAGGAGTACCTTCAGAACCGGAACACCTAAAGCCACATGACACCACTGTGTTTAGCTTTCCAATGAAGAGTCCTGATGGATGTATTACTCGTGATGAGTTGGACAGCTTCACACATCTAAAGCTATGGCTAACCTATCAACGTCACTGGTGTGAGCATAAACCCTCCATCACTGTGTATGTTAAAGAGAAGGATTGGCCTTCTGTAGGTGCATGGGTGTGGGAACACTTTGATGAGATTAGTGGTATTAGTTTCCTACCTTGGGATGGTGGTACTTATAAGCAAGCACCCTATGAGGAGATTGATAAAGCTACTTATGATAAGCTAGCAGCTACAATGCCTAAAGCTATTGATTGGGAACAGTTTGTTGAGTTTGACGACAACGTTGAAGGTGCTCAGCAACTGGCATGTGTAAGCGGTTCGTGCGATGTATAAGGAGATTAAAATGAATTTTGGACACGCTATTGATTTGTTAAAACAAGGTAGTAAAGTTGCTCGTGAGGGGTGGAACGGAAAAGGGCTGTGGTTAGAACTACAGGTTCCAGATAAGTATAGCAAGATGACCTTACCTTACGTGTACATTAACTATCCATCGGATGCTGTAAATACACCAAACGCTAGAGTACCGTGGCTTGCTAGCCAAACCGACATGCTTGCTGAAGATTGGTTCGAGGTGTGATGTGCGTACACTAGTTGTATATACAAAAGATAATTGTCCTAACTGCGATGTTCTTAAGGCACGACTAAAGCGTGAAGAGGAAGCATATGTAGAAGTCAACATTGGTAAAGACATTACTCGTGAGGATTTTCTAGCCCTCTATCCTAATGTACGTGCAGTGCCGCACATGGTGTTTGAAGACCGTGGCGAGTGAGGATGAGTTACTAATAACTAAAGCGTTAGCAGGGGATAGCAAGAGCTATTCCTTGCTATTTGCTAAGTATTGGAAGCGAGTGTATATGTTTCTTAGGAAGCGTGTACATGACAACCACACAGCAGAAGAACTTACTCAGGATGTATTTGTGTCAGCATTCAAATATCTGCACACATACAAGAAAGAGTTAAGTGGATTCTATACTTGGCTATGTACAATTGCCATCAACACGGCCTCTAAACGGCCCTACAAGGCGTTTAATTTAGAAGTCGAGGGGGTGACTAGTGTGACACCTGAAACCCTGTTTGAAAGCAATCAAACACTTAGTCTTCTTATGAACGACTTGTTTAAGTTGCCATATAAACAACAACGTGCAGTATGGCTAAAACTATATGAGGGATTGTGTTATACTGAGGTTGGCAACTTGCTAGGTGTAAGTCCCGGCTACGCAAAGAAGCTGGTACACACTGCAAAGAAACGTTTAAGGAGCATTAATGACGAACGACGAAAGCTATCGGATGATGGAGGCGCTAAGGCGCTATGTGCGTCTGAAAGTGTATGAAACTGACAAGACAATGGAAATAGTGTTGCAATTCCGTACAGAAGACGGTAAAGTTCATCAACTGTGTAACAGTTTTATGGAGA
>Ga0255214_1000104_pt1 | contig 22314 bp, 17 predicted proteins | sample Miss_Law_RepB_8d_FD_189951 | JGI IMG/M metagenome (GOLD analysis project Ga0255214, IMG submission 189951) | Freshwater microbial communities from Mississippi River, Louisiana, United States - Miss_Law_RepB_8d | ecosystem: Environmental > Aquatic > Freshwater > River | place: USA: Louisiana... | reverse complement strand
GCGTGCCGGTGATCAGGTGATGGATGTGCCGGTGCAGCGCGGCGAAAGCCAGAAAGATGGGATCGAAATTCTCTCAGGCCTTGCCGCCGGAGATATCCTGACCGAAACGGGGAAATAACATGCAGCAGGGTGCGCGCTTAGGTCTGTCGGGCTGGCTCACCAAGGGGGCGCTGGCAACACCGCTCATGCCGCTGGTGTTGCTGGCATCCTTGCTGCTGGGGGCGTTGGCGCTGGGCGCCATCCCGCGTGAGGAAGAACCGCAGATCAGCGTGCCGATGGTCGATATTCAGGTGTCCGCCAACGGTCTGGCGGCGGCTGATGTAGTGGAGCTGGTCACCAAACCGCTGGAGACCATTGTTAAAAGCATCAATGGCGTCGAGCATGTGTATAGCCAGACGGCCGATGATCAGGTGTTGGTGATGGCGCGCTTTCTGGTGGGGACCAAGGAAGACGATGCCATCTTGCGCGTGCATGAAAAGCTGCGCGCCAATTATGACAAGATGCCGGCCGGTATTCCCGAGCCGTTGATTGTCGGGCGCGGGATCAATGATGTGGCGGTGATGACGCTCACCCTCAGCCCCAAGCCGGAACATGCCGCCCGCTGGAGCCGCGATGCCCTCTCTCAGCTTGCTACCAAGCTGCAGGCCGAACTGATCAAGACCGAGAATGTGGGCCTGACCTATATCGTCGGCGCTAATCGTGATGAAATCCGCATCGAGCCTGACCCGGCCCGCCTCGCGCAATATGGCCTGACCTTGCAGCAGCTCACCGGCAAGCTGCGCGGGGCGAACCGCTCGTTCCAGTCGGGCTTGTTCATGCAGCAGGGGCAGGCGCTGCAGATCACCGCTGGGCAAACCCTGCAAACACCGGATGAGATCAGCCAGCTGCAGCTCACTACGCGTGAGGGGCGGCCGGTTTATGTCAGCGATGTGGCGCAGGTGCGCGTAGTGGCGGCCAATACCAATTCCTATACCAGCTCGCTGGTGCGCAATGCCGCCGGGCAGTGGCAGTCGGTTCCGGCTGTAACTTTGGCACTGTCCAAGCGCGCAGGCGCCAATGCCGTGGTGGTAACAGATGCCGTCTTGGCGCGGCTGGTCTCGCTGCAGGGGAGCCTGCTGCCGGATGATGTGCAGGTAGATGTCACCCGCAATTACGGCGCCACCGCCAACGAAAAAGCCAATGAGCTGATCTTCCATTTGGCGCTGGCCACGCTCAGCATTGTGGGGCTGATTGCCTATGCCATTGGCTGGCGTGAGGGGGCGGTGACGCTGGTGGTGATTCCCACCACCATTCTGCTCACTTTGTTTGCCTCATGGCTGCTCGGTTATACCATTAACCGCGTCAGCCTGTTTGCGCTGATCTTCTCCATCGGCATTCTGGTGGATGATGCGGTGGTGATGGTTGAAAACATCTCGCGGCACTGGGCCATGCACGATGGTCGCTCCCGCCTGCAAGCCACGATTGATGCGGTAGCTGAAGTAGGTAATCCAACGATTTTGGCGACGCTCACGGTCGTGGTGGCGCTGCTGCCCATGTTGTTTGTCAGTGGCATGATGGGGCCATATATGGCACCCATTCCGGTTAATGCGTCCATCGCCATGCTCATCTCGTTTGTGGTGGCGGTCACGATTGTGCCGTGGCTGATGCTGCGTCTCGCGCCAGCACAGGCAAACGCGCATGAGGCCGAGAATGGTGGGCGCCTGGGGATGCTTTATATGCGTCTGGCGCGGTCGATAATCGCCACGCCGCGCAGTGCGCGCAAATTCCTGCTGGCGGTTGGCGTAGCAACTTTGCTTTCGCTTATGTTGTTTCCGCTCAAGGCGGTGACGGTCAAACTGCTGCCGTTTGATAATAAGTCAGAACTGGCCATTGTGCTCGACCTGCCGGAAGGTACGCCGCTGGAGCAAACCAGCCGCGTACTCCAACAGATGGCAGATGTTGCAGCCACACTGCCGGAAACACAGTCGGCCCAGATCTATGCTGGTACGGCGGCGCCGTTCAACTTTAACGGTCTGGTACGTCATTATTATCTGCGCCAGCAGCCCGAGCAGGGCGATGTGCAGGTTAATCTGCTCCCCCGCCATGAGCGCAGCCGCGCCAGCCATGCTATTGCGCTTGATCTACGCGAACGCCTGAAGGCGATAGCTCTGCCAGCTGGCTCCAGCCTGCGGGTGGTTGAAGTGCCGCCCGGCCCGCCGGTGATGTCCACCTTGCTGGCTGAGGTCTATGGGCCGGATGCCGCCACCCGCCGCGCCACCGCCGCGCAGGTACGTGATCTGTTTGCCAGCGTGCCCTATATTGTTGATATCGATGATACGCTGGCCCAGCCGCGCCCGCGCCAGCGCGTGCGCATCAATACTGATCAGCTCGATTATTTTGGTGTAACCGAGGATGATGTGTATGACACCATCGCCGCTTTGGGTAGCGGCGTGCTGGTAGGCTATTCCCATCGCGGCGAGAACCGTCTGCCTATGGATATTCGGCTGGCGTTGCCGCGCAGCGAGATGAGCTGGAACCAGCGCCTGCTGACCACGCCGGTGCCTGCCAATGCCTTGCCGGGTAATCGCGGCGTGGTGGAGCTGGGCGACATTGTCACCGTGCATGATGAGCAAGGCGCGGTGCCGATTTTCCGCCGCGACGGTGTAGAAGCCGAGATGGTGCAGGCCGAGCTGGCTGGTGCTTATGAAGCGCCCATCTATGGCATGCTCGCGGTGCAGGACGCATTGGCCCGCCATGAATGGGGCCAGCTGCCCGCGCCAATTGTGGGCTATCACGGCCAGCCCATGGATATCAGCAAGCCGTATGTGCTGTGGGATGGCGAGTGGGAAGTGACCTACGTCACCTTCCGCGACATGGGCGCCGCCTTCATGGTTGCGTTGCTGGCCATTTATGTGCTGGTGGTGGCGCAGTTTGGCAATTTCCGCCTGCCGCTTGTTATCCTCACGCCGGTGCCGCTGACCTTCATCGGCATCATGTTCGGGCATTGGCTGTTTGGTGCGGCGTTTACGGCGACCTCCATGATCGGGTTCATTGCCCTGGCTGGTATCATTGTGCGCAATTCCATCCTGCTGATCGACTTTATCCGGGAGCGGCGCGCACATGGCTCCTTGCGGCAGATTTTGCTGGAAGCGGGCGCTATACGCTTTCGCCCCATTCTGCTCACAGCACTGGCCGCCATGATTGGCGCTGCTGTCATCCTGACCGACCCCATCTTTCAGGGGTTGGCTATTTCCCTGCTGTTCGGGCTGGCGTCAGCCACGTTGCTGACGGTGCTGGTAATTCCGGCTATTTATATTGTCCTGCGTGATGATGGTCAGCCGCTGACCTAAGCGGCTTACTTCATCACCAAGCCGCGCAAACCGCCCGAGATCAGCGTGCTGATATCCAGCAGCACCAAAGCCAGCTGTGAGGGTTTGCACATCAGGTATTTGGGTTGCCAGAGCGGGGAGAATTTATCCTTGTACTGGCGCAGGCCTTTGAAGTTGTAAAAGCGCTCGCCGTGATTGACCAGAATCTGTGCTACCTGTGCCCAGTTCCCGGCCAGATGATGGGCGGGCAAGCCAGACAGCGGCGCCATGCCCAGATCAAAATAGCGATAGCCCTGCTGCTTGGCATAGAACATGGTTTGCACCATCAGATAATCCATGGTGCCGGGCGGGGCACTCGGGGTATGGCGCATCAGGTCGATGCTCAGCGTGCTGTTAAGTGGTTCGGTCTTGCTCTTTTCATGGAGGTGGGCCCAGATATTGGCAAAGGCTATAATCTGTCCGTCAAGCCGCACTAGGGCCAGCGGCATGCGGCTTAGATAGTCAGCACTGAAGCTGCCGAGTGAAAACCGCTTCTCGCGGGCATTGTGCTGGTCAAGCCACGCGGTTGAGACCGCTTCAATCTGCGGTAGCAGATCAGGCACGTGCGCCGCCGGGACAATCTCAAAGTGGCCGCCCGCCCGTTCAACTTTGTTGCAGCTGGCACGCAGGCTGCTGCGCTTGCCGCCCTGCAGGTTGAAGTGCTCCAGATCCACCAAGGCGGATTCACCAAGTTTGTAGGGGTGCAAGCCCAGATCGATATAATCAATCATGTTCTCGCTGCCGACCTGATAAAAAGCCGGGCGCCCGCCATGGTCATCCACCAGTTCCAGAAACTGCCAGAGCAGCTCGCGGCTGGCGCTGGCCTCGCCAATCGGCTCACCCAAGGCGGCCCAGCTGCGGCCGTGCACGCCATACATCAAGAACGCGGTACGCGCTTCATTCCAGAGCAGATATTTATCGCCGGTCAGGGCAATCCAGCCTTCGGGCGTGGGCTGCCTGGCAATCAGCGCGGCGGCTTCGTCAAGGTCGGCAGCGCTAGGCAGGCGCAGGCGGGCCTTGGCCGGGCGCAGCAATTGCCACAAGCCAAACAGCAGGGCAAACAAGGCACTGCCCAGCAGCGCGCGCAGCGAGCGTGAGGCCTGTGCGTTCAGCTCAATCTGCCACCACAATTCATCCTGATATTGCACATGGCGGTAGCTGAACAGCAGCAGCCATAAGGCACCGCCTAGCACCATGGCCACAGCAATCCACCAGCCAGTGGTGGGACGGGCAGTGAGCAGGGAGCCGCGCCGGTAAAAGGCCGCTTGTCCGGCCATCAGCAGCAGACTGTTGAGCAGCAGCAGCAGGGCAGTGCCATATTCAAGGCCTTTGGCCAGCGCCAGTCCAGTGCCCACGAGTGAGAGAAATAGCGCAACATAAAGAGCCATACGCAGGCGTTGACGCAGACCATAAGCCAGCACAATCAGCACTAGCCCGATGATGCTGGCCAGCAGGTGCGAGGCCTCAATCATCTCCACCGTCAGCCACTCATTCAGCTGGTTAAGGCGCTGATGCTCAACCGGTGTGGTGCCGCTGAAAATGAGCGTCGCGCCCACCACAACAGTCAATATGGCGCTGGTTAGTGGCGCAATCGAGGTCAGCCATACGCCCTGCCGCCCCCAGGACACCAGTTGCGCAGTCGCAAAGCTAGCGCTGGCCAGTACAAACGGCAGCAGATAGTAAAGCGTGCGGAACAGCAGCAGCGCGCCCAGGGTTGCCGCGATCAGTTCTGGCGCCGGGGCCAGAATGAGCAGAATGGCCGCTTCAAATACGCCCAGCCCGCCGGGGACATGGCTTACCAGTCCAACCAGAATGGCAGCCAGAAATGCCGCCAGCAAAGTGGGGTAGCTGATGTCCAGCGCGGCAGGCAGTAATACATATAGCGCCGCCGCGCAGGCCAGCAGGTCAGTTGCCGTCAAGGCGAGCAGCAGCAGGCTGCGCCGGGCCGAGGGCGGGGTAAATTGCCGCCCCAGCAGCGAGATGGTTTTGCCGCTTACGCTCCAGCCCAGTGCAGCGCCAGCCATAAACAGCAGGGCGGCTCCCAGTCCCTGCCACCAGCCGGGCTGGCCGCCCACATGCAGCACAAAATGATCCGGCTCTATTACCAGCACCAGCCCCAGCAGGATGATGATGGTCAGACCAAAGCCGGAGGAAAAGAACAGCTGCGCGCGCGTCACATCGCCCAAGGTCAGCTGGTTGCGGGCATACAGGCGGTAGCGCAGCGTGGTGCCCAGCACCAGTCCAAAGCCGGTGGTGTGCACAATCGCCTGACTGAGGAAGGAGACCGCGCAGGCCCGTAGCCACGGGAGCCGCAGGCCCGCCAGTCGCAGTGAAATAATCTCGGTTGCCATCAAGGCCATAAAGCTCAGGCCGGTGAAGAGCAGGGCGCCGGTCAGCTGCAGCGGGCTGGCGGTGCGCAGCTCATGCACAATATCGGTATAATGCACCTGCTGCACCATCTGGTGCAGGGTGTGGTACAGCGCAGCTGCCAGCACAATGCCAAGGATGTAGGGCAAACTGGCCTTGAGGGTGTCCAGCCGGTTGCTATCTGTTGGGGTTGCCATCATGGGTGGGTCCCTGCCGGGGGCGTGCTGCGCTGCCATTGCTCAGCGATCAGGTTGGCCAGCTCTTCGTAATTGCCGTCAAAGTGGTGGCCGCCTGTCATCTTGACGCGATGCGCGCCGTCAAACACCTTGTTGGTGCAGATCTCTTCGTCATCATCGTCGCCATACAGGCACATCAGCAGGTTTTTATCGATGCGCGCCAGCTCTGGCACGGTCTTGATGGTGCTGTCGCTTTCCATGCCCAGCCAGCCTTCTACATGAAACTGGTAGTCCGCCGTTTCCGACAGACCCAGCAGGCTGATCAGGCCAATGCGTTGCTGCAGGTCGTGCGGCAGCAGGTTGTAGGTGGCGGGCAGAACATCGGCGCCAAAGGAATAACCGATGAGCAGAATGCGTGAGCGGTTCCACAATTTGCCATAGCCGTTGATGATGCGGGTCAGATCGTCTGCGACCTGCTGCGGTTTGCGCGCCTGCCAGAAGTAACGCAGTGTATCAACGCCCACTACGGCGATATTACCTTTAGCCAGCGTTTCGCCAATAGTGCGGTCAAGGTCGCGCCAGCCGCCATCGCCGGACAGGATAATGGCCAGCGTGTCGCCCCCTTCCTGCTGGGCGGGAATGGGGGTAAGCGGCAGATCATCCAGCCCGGCCGGATCGCCGTTGACGCTGGCCAGCAGCGGGCGCACCAGTGCCAGTAGCGGGTCAGTCTGCAGCCAGCGCTGCCAGTGGCCAAGGCTGTCAGCTTCGGCGGGGTCGGCCCAGTCGGTGTGTTGGGGGTTATGGTCAGCCGCGTCTGCGGTATAGGCATAGGTCCAGATGCCGGGCAGATCGCTCTTGCTGGCATAGCTAAAGCCGCCGTCTGCCGCTTGCGCCGCGGCGCCGGGGCAGAGCGGCACTTTGGTGTTGAGCACCGGCACCGGGTTGAGTGCAGCTGCGCCCGCCACAGTCACATAGGGGGATTGGGTAAGGGCGGCATAGGCCAGCGTGCCGCCTTCTCCGATGCCAGCCAGCAGCGGCGTGCGATAGCGCGGGAATTTGAACTGGCGCTGAATTTCCTTGGACAGCTCTTCCACTTCTGAAATCAGATAGTGACAGCCATCATCACTTTCGCGCAGGCCTTTTTCATAGGTAGGCAGATCAACGCCAATCACGACGGCGCCGGCTTTGGCCAGCGCGCTGGCGCTGCCACTCAGGCTGTCGTTCCAGCCCTTTTTGTCAGAAAACAGAAAGACCACGCCACGCGGCGCATATTGGGTTGCAAAGACATGCACCGTGCCAAAGCGCATCTTGCTGTCCTGCTCCTGCGCGGTCACTTTGCTGCAGGCGGGCAGGCTCAGGCAGGACAGGAGGAGAAGAACCGGAAGCAGAAAACGATGCAGCATGATGCGCCTATGAATGGCAGAATCTGATCCGTCATAAATACAGCAAAACGCACAAAACAGGCGGCCACATTGCCGCAGGTGGTTAATGTGGCTCCAGCTGGCTGGCCAGTTGGTCAAGGCTGGCTTTGAGCGCCAGCAACTCAGCCGGGCGGGCGTGGGTTTGTTTGAGCAATTGCATGGGAATGTGGGCGCATTTCTTTTTCATCTGGCGCCCAGCTGGGGTGAGGGCAAGGTGCGTGCTGCGGGCATCGGTTTTTACACTCTGCCGCTGGATCAGTTTTTGCTGCTCCAGCTTTTTCAGCACGGGGGAGAGTGTGCTGCTCTCCAGCCGCGTACAGCGGGCAACTTCGCCAATGCTGCACGGCGCGTGCTGCCATAGCACCATCAGTACCATATATTGCAGATAGGTCAGCCCCAGCGGTTCCAGCAGGGGGTGGTAGAGCCGGATCATCAGGCGCGAGGCCGAGTAGAGCGAGAAGCACACTTGCTGATCGATCTGCTGCAACGCATCGGCAGTGGGGGATGGGCTGGCCATTATCGCGCTCGTATCAGCTGTTTACGGCCAGCGCCTTTTCAATAGCGCCGCTCAGGGCCGCCGGTTTTGTGAGGCTGGCAAAGCGCTTGAGCGGGCGGCCATCGCGGCCAATCAGGAACTTGGTAAAGTTCCAGCGAATGGGCCGGCCCAGCCAGCCCGGCAGCGCCTGTGTAAGCAGGGCAAAGAGCGGATGGGCGTTAGGGCCGTTCACCTCCACCTTGCTGAACATGGGGAAGGTCACGCCATAATTGATCTGGCAGGTCTGGCTGATTTCAGCCGCGCCGCCGGGTTCCTGTCCGCCAAACTGGTTGCACGGAAAGCCCAGCACCACAAAGCCGCGCTCACGGTAGCGCTGATATAAGTCCTCAAGCCCGGCATATTGTGGGGTGAAGCCGCATTGGCTGGCCGTGTTCACAACCAGCACAACCTTGCCCTTATACTGGGCCAGATCAACCGGCTGACCCGTGAGGCTTGTAGCCTGCAGACTATAAATGTCAGTCATGGCTTAGACCAGAGTCAGCGTGACATCGACATTGCCGCGCAGCGCATTGGAGTAGGGGCAGACCTGATGCGCAGCGTCTAGCAATTGCTGGGCGGTGGCGCGGTCCGGCCCATCAATGGTGGCGTCCAGTTTTACGCTCAGAGCAAAGCCGCCGCTGGTGTTGCGGCCAATGCCAACGGTGGCATCTACCTGCGTGCGGGTGAGCGGTACTTTCTTCTGACCCGCAACAAAGTTCAGCGCTGAATCAAAGCAGGCGGCATAGCCAAGGGCAAACAGCTGCTCGGGATTGGCTTTGCCAGCACCGCCCGGCCCGCCCATTTCAGTGGGAATGGCCAGCGCAAGGGTCAGGCTGCCATCGGCCAACGCGGCTTGGCCGTTGCGGCCGCCAGTGGCACTGGCTTTGGTTTGATAGAGCGGGGTCATGGCGGATCTCCTGAAGGGAAAGTATCTTGTGTGGATCTAAATATATATCGTATGCGATATAAAACAAGGGGGCGTCACCGGACGTATCATGCAAGGCCTAATCATAGGGGGTGCGGGTTAGCCGCGCAGTGGTGCTAGTTTAAGACGGCGCACCAGAATGAGCAGGGCAAAGGCCCCGGCCATCACGGCTGTGGCTGTGGGGTAGAGCGCTGTTTCCCATGTCCATTGGCGCAAGGCCAGTGCGCCCAGTGCGTATTTCAAAACACCGTAGGAGAAATAGCTCAGGCTTTCACTTTCCGGGTTTTTCCATGTTTTGGGTGTCATGGCCGCAAACCCCAGAAACTCGATAAAGGTGAGCAGGATCACCGAGTAAAGCGGCGTCTGGCTTGCTATCCAGAGTGGCAGTGCCAGTAATGTGAGTATCAGGCATGCTTTGTCATAGGCGGTCCAGCTTTTATCGCCGTGTGTTATGCTTGCGCCCAATGTCATGAAGCATAACAGGCTGATGGTGGCGGTTGTCCATGCCCCCGCGCCGCCGCCGCTCACCAGCTGTGCGACGAAAACAAGAGCCGTCAGCAAACTCCAGATCAGCCAGCCAACCAGATGCGGTCGTACAGACCCGTTATAAATTCCACGGATATATGGGGCAAAGCTGCCAATTGAAATGACGATGGATAAGGCGGCAAAAATCTGGCGGTGCAGTGCTGCAGCTTGGCTTGCATCAGACATTTCAGAATTGTTTGATGCAATCCTAAAGCATAGTCCCGAACTTCTGCCTGACATGGCTGACCCTACTAAATTTACTTCAAAGCAACGAGAAAGAATTCTTGATGCATATATGAAGCGATATTCCGACAGAGAAAGCACAGGCTTTAACTATGACCATCAGGGCTTGAAGCGATTTGCGCATGCCGATTTATCGCAGGCCATAAATGCTCATCTTGTTAGCGAGAACATACCAACTCATTTTAAAGAACTTCTTTTTGATATTATTTTACAGGGTAAGTTACAGGAATGCGCAGAGGTCACATTACGCTATGTTTTAAATGAGAAAGAAGAAACAAATGTCCGTATGGATGCTATATAGCTTGGAAGATGGAAGATATAATCGATTTTGAGAAAGTCCACGAGCACACACCTAAGACAACTGATGAACTATTTGAAATAGTTTGCAAACGCATTGCAGAAATTAAGGATAGTTTGGAAACTGGGGACAATTCTCAACGCGAGCTCTTTAGCAGGAGCACATTGGAGACTGAGTATCAGAAATTTACTGCTGCGAGATTACAGGATTTGGCGCGTGGTCGCTACTCTGTGGTTCGAGAGGCGGAGGTAGACCAGGAAAAGAAGCCGGATATACGCGTGTTGGTCCCCACTCTTTTCCCAGTTTCAATAGAAATTAAAAGAGCCGCTGAATACAGCGGCCCTGTACTTGTTAATCAACTTAAAGAGCAATTAGTTGGATTATATCTAAGAGCGGTAGAAAGTCGTCACGGGATATTTCTATTATTTAACGCCGACAAAGACCACAATTGGGAAATCGAAAAAGGTCAAAAACTCAATTTTTCGCAACTTACAGAAAAGCTTCGGGCTATTGCCTATGATATTGCAAAAAATCAGTCCGGTGTAGAGAGGCTAGAAGTTTTCGGCATAGACGTAACAGACCCTAAAGCAAAGAAGTAGTTTCTATGCGCCTCTGCGTGCAGTAAGAAACGATTTGAACCCGGGTTCAAAAAAGACGAGAGGTGGCACGGCAACTCAGCCTATGAATACTCCTGTAGTCAATGTAATTGACATAGCAAAAATAACAGCGACACCACCCATCAGCTTGGATTTAGCAGCCATAAACTCGGCTTCGGAAAGCACGCCGCGCTCTTTCAGCTGGGCTAGCTTTTCAAGCTCATCCGCAACGCTGGAAGGGCGGGCGAGCTGCGGGCTTTTAATTTCGATAATGCGCTGGTCAAGATAGTCGCGAATGGCACGCGCACGCTCATTGTTGAGCTTGCTGAAGAAAACTGAGTTTTCGTCAGTTGTTGCTGCCAGAATGCCTCCACCACTCTCAACACCGCCGGGAAGCGTAAACTGGATATAACCATTTGTTGTTTTGGCTTCAAAAAACTGGATAGCTGAAATTGACGCGATGGGGATAGTCTTAGTGCCCTTGCGCCCTCTTGCCAGCAGGCCCAGTCCAGTATTTTTTGCAGTAATGGAGATTTTATTCTCAAATACTTCCAGCACATCCGTAACGCCATCCAGTACATGCAACGCCCCGTTTGGATTTTGGGGTGCAGCCATGGCCTTGGATTTAGCCCTCTTCTTTGCGTATCTTGAATATAGCCCCCATGCAGCGAAGTAGGACAGCATTATCAAGAACATGTATTGTGGTTCCACATGTTGCTCTTTGGCTATAGCTCACGCTCACTGCTGCTCGTTTTTAGGCGCTTGTCATTGCCATCGGCCCCGTCATCCTCACTTTTACAGACATCTATCGATACCAGCTTATCGGCAACCTTGATGTCGCTGACAAGAAGTTGGCAAATTTCGCCCAGCCGCATCCCGGTAGTTATGCCGACGAGAGGGACCCAGTATTTGCTATCTTTAATTATCTGTTCGCCGGGAGTGGAGCGGCGAGCGGCGCTTGCACAGCCCGTATATACTGGACTAGAAAACAGTGCATTTAATTGCTCAGCACTGAACGGATAGCGCGGCCTTGTTGATTTCTTACCCTTTTTGATTGATACCGTTACGGCGGGAGAGGCTTTGCCAACAAAAAATCCCTCATCCTCTGCCCACTTCAAGAAGCTTTTCAAAGCGCCGAATTGTTTAGTGGCGGTTTCCGCATCAACTGGGACGATATTAGGCAACTCGACGATTTCACGTAGTCTCTTGCCCTTATATTCTTTCTTGGTGGTAAATGACTTGGGCAGCCGCTGGATGATGTTTCTGACATCCCGCACTTCATCCGGTGTGATACTGCCAACGTTTCTGCCGGGGCCCCCTAACAGCTCTATGGCCCAATTCAGAGAGCGGCGTTTGTCCTCGATACCTTTTTGGCCAAACTTCCTGAAGGTCATATCATTCAAGTACTGCTCTATGGCATGGCCAAGGCCGCCTTTTTCCTGTGCTTGGCTGTTTCCGGCTGGGTTAGCCATCTGAAGGTCTGGCAGGCCGGGGTCTTCGATGCCGCTAAAGAGTGGGTCGGTAGGATAAGCCTTTTCTGCATCGCCACGCAACTTGGCTGCTAGAATGTGTCTATGCTGTATCATGGCTCGCACAATGCCATCGCAAACTTGTGCCATCTGTTCGCTTGAGAGGCTGGGGGCTAAGCCGCGTTCGTCTACCAGTTTCAGGGCTGTTTCTTTTACATCTTTGCTGAACTGGTGACGGCTGAGACGTTCGCGCAGTTGCTTTTCACCTTCCTGTATGTCTGCAAGCTCGTCCTCAATATCAAGCTGGTTATCGCGCACAATGCACCAGTGAGCATCATTGGCCTCCTGCCATTCCCGGACGAAGTAGTCCCGAACAATTTGGCGCACCTGCTCTTTGCTAATGTCTGGCATATGCTCTAGGCCTCTGATTAACTCGTCAAAAATGTTGGCTAGCAGCCTGCAGCGCATTTTGGCGATTTGCCGGTCTTTTGTCTTGAGGGAAAATTTGATGGTTTTACAGCCAAACTGGGAAACCAGAGGGCGGGGGACATTCCGCCGGAAGTAGAAACCATCCCCTCGCTTCAGCAGGTGCGGTGTAGAAACAGCAGGCATTTCGCTCCCCGATGTACCAAACGTGTGTACCAACGCTGGTTTTGGGGTCTGCGGGGGACACGAAGTCCCTGCTTCTCTAGGTTATCAGCAAAACTGGCGTCCCGTAGTTGATAATTTACGAACTATTGGCCGTAAAGAGGTTATTTGGCTGCATGATGTCATTAAGTCTGCGGGCGGTGGGCGGATTTTTGAAGCCTTGGCGGCCTGAGAACCAATCTAGGCTGCCCATATAACGGAATGCGTTTGCTCTGCGCCTATGCTATTTTGCGGCCAGTGGCCATTCTGGCGTTAAAGTATTGAAGTTGTATCATGCCAAAACCCATTGTTTCCCTTGATCCAGAATTGTCCTCTACTGCCTCATTGCGCCAAGCGGTAGAATGGATTGCTTTTGACCTGCCGCCTTTAACTGCTGATTTTGATCTCATGTTGCGTCGAGTGGGAAATATCAACGAGCATGAATTCAGGCCGGATGAAGAAAATGAGGTTTTAGGGAATGCCAAGCAAGCACTATTCACCGTCCTTCGACAAGGAAAGTTAACTGCTATGGCTAAGAGGATTGGGGAAATTTCCATCAATCCAATTACAGGTGATTTTGAAACAAACTTTTATGACAATGAGCTGGCCTTAAAGATGAATGCACCTGTGCTTCACGAACAGCTACTTTCTGCTGATAAATGGACGTTTTCGCGGACTAACTTTGATAAGAGTGAGTTAATCTATTCAACCCCTGCCGTTAGAACAAAAGGTGTGCTGGGTGACCCGTCGTATTTCTGGGCTACCGAGATTTATGTTCCGGCAGATCAGCTCATGTCCATATTTCCCCATGTTGCTCCTTTGCCGGAGCTTGAATGCCCTGCATCAATCCCTGATTACGTTCCTCCTTTTATCGACCTTATGCTCCGGGCTGTTCGTGAGCTTGGTATTACACATGCCAATCAACCTGTTAAAAAAGTGATTGAGGCATGGCTGGAAGATAATGCGCCAGAGGGCGGTTTGAGTGGCCGAGACATTCAGGCAATGGCGACTTTTATTCGCTTACCTGAGAAGAAAAAGGGTGGCTCCGGGGGTGACAATCGCAGCAAGACCGTGCCTAAAACTAAGAACAAGGCTGTCACCCGTAAAGCCAAATAATATCATATAGATAACCAAGGGGTGTCACCCAGTTTCGCGCCAACATTGGCGCGGTGTCAGCGCAGCGCCATACCTAAAAATTCGTCATAGCTGTCCGCACGTTCAACTCGGATGTGCTGTGTGACTGACCTGCGTATTGACCCCTTTGAGCAAGCCTTGAGCCGCCACAGTGCGGATCAGCCGCTCACGTCTGCCGACATGGCAGAGGCTAAGCGCAATCTGGCAGGCTTTCTCGAAGTTCTGCTCAAGGTGAATGACCGCGTAAAGCTGGTTGACCTCAATGCGCCAGTAGCACTCCCAGCCCCGTCAATACCAAAAGCCAAACGCCAGAGGAAAATGCTATGCAAGTCAGTGAAGTGAATATCCATCTTATCAAACCGCAGAGCGGGCTGATTGCATTTGCCTCTCTCGTTGTCGATGGTCGCCTCTTTCTCAGCGGTATTGGCATCCACCGCAAGCTTGATGGTTATGGCTATCGTTTGACATACCCCACCCGCAAAGCGGGGCAGCAGAGTTTTGAAGTGTTCCACCCCATAAACAGGGCAACTGGAATTGCGATTGAGCAGGCGGTTTTTGCTGCCTTGAAAGATGTATTGAACAGGCTGGATAGTGATGCTGGATACGATTGTGCTGATGCTGCCGCGCAGTGATTTCCGCATCCGCTACCCTGAGCGGTTTTCTCCAAATGCGGAAGCCATGTTCAAGATGCATCCCGGACGCGGGCCGCAGAAAGCCATTTATAACCCCACCACTGCCGAGAAACGCACAGGTTATAAGCCTCGCCTGACCCTTGTGCGTAGTCCGGCAACAGGCGCAGTGGTGCTGAAAGTCGAGTTTTCTGCTCCCAAAATTCTGTTTGGTAACAACTTTCAGGAACTGACACCAGATGATTTGCCAGTTTTTGTCCGCAAGCTCAAAGCTGCCATGGCTGATATGGGTATCATCACCACCATAGGTGACCTTCAACATGCTCATGTCAGCGCCATTCATTACAGTAAAAACATTCTGCTCGACCGCGCCACACCTTGCAGCCTGCTGATCCGCGAATTACAGAAGATTGACCTGAATGCCAAACTGGATGTCGCAAACGCCACTTTCCGCAATGGCGGGCTGGCTGTGCGCTATCATGCCAGCAGCTACGAAATCGCCTTCTATGACAAGGTGAAAGACCTTGAACAGGTGCGGGCTTATGGCGACAAACGCGGCATGGAAACGGAATATGATGGCCAGCGTAACCTGTTCCACCAGCGCCCACAGAAACCCGAAGTATTACGCTTTGAAGTGCGTCTTCAACTCGCCAAGCTGAAAACATTGTTCAAACACCTCGGTATCAAGCGCAGCCTCACTCTCGATGGGCTATTTAACGCTACCACCGCCCGTGCCGTGCTGATGCATTATTGGCAGGAAGTGACCGAAGGCTTGTATGCGCTTGAGCTTGATACGGGCAGTAGTGAAACTCTGCTGCACTCCATCCGCCATGCCTTTCCGCGCCGCCGTATTAGTGGTCAGATGCAGCTTATGGCTTTTGCCCGCGTGGTGCAGGAGCATGGGTTACGCGGTGGGCGGCTGTTGCTCTCCCTCAAGCCACACCAGTTTTACCGCCTGAAAAATGACCTTAAAGCCGCTGCTGCACACGCCAGTAATCCGCGCCACACTGTTCTGGCTGCCATAAAGTCCGAGCTGAAAGAGTTTATTCCGCTCACGGCTGATGAACTCGGCCTCATCATTCCGTCCTTTCCAGACCCGCAACAGGAGGCTAAAAAGAACTCATGACTTTCGACCGCAACCGCCCCTATAACGACCTGCCGCCACTCCCACCGCCCGGTGTGGAACTGGAAACCAAAGCCGTGCTGAAAAAAGCCATTGCCGCTAACAAGGCACTGGCTGATTTGCGTGGAGCGGGGCAGCTCATTCCCAATCAGTCAGTGCTGATACAGGCGCTAGGCTTGCAGGAAGCAAAACTATCGAGCGAAATTGAAAATATCGTTACCACCAATGATGAGCTATACCGCGCCTTTGCCGATAATGATGGCGGTGGGCATAGCCCCGAAGCCAAAGAGGTTTTGCGTTACAAGGATGCCCTCTGGCTGGGCCATACTGCTATCAAGCAGGGTAACCGTCCCATCAACACCCGCTTGTATGAGGAGCTGTTTCAAACCATCAAGCAGACGACCGAGGGTGTGCGCCGCCTGCCCGGCACCAAGCTGAAAAATCCCACTAATAATGAAATCATTTATACACCGCCCGAAGGCGAAACGCTGTTGCGCGATAAGCTGGCTAATCTTGATACCTTCATCAATAGCTACGATGACGGACTTGATCCGCTCATCAAAATGGCGGTCATGCACTATCAGTTCGAGGCCATTCACCCGTTCAGTGATGGTAACGGGCGCACAGGGCGCATTCTGAATGTGTTGTATCTCATCGAGCGCGGGTTGCTGGATATTCCTGTGCTTTACCTGTCGCGCTACATCATCGAGCATAAGGATGGCTACTACCTCGGCCTGCGCGGAATTACCGAGCAGCAGGAGTGGGAAGCATGGCTGCTTTACATGCTCTCGGCAGTGGAGGAAACGGCTGTGCTGACCCGTCAGCGCATCATGGCCATTCACAACCTCATGGAGCAGACTGCCTCTACCGTGCGCACGAAGCTGCCAAAGATTTACAGTAAAGACTTAATCGAAGTGCTCTTCCGCCAGCCTTACTGCAAGATTGCGTTTTTGGAGCAGTATGACATTGCCAAGCGCAAAACCGCTGCCGACTACCTGAACAAGCTAGAAGAGGTTGGTGTTTTCTCGTCCGCCAAGATCGGGCGAGAGAAATATTATATCAATCATGCCTATTTTTCTGTGTTGTCAGACTGATATGGGTATTTTCTCGCCTTTTTTCGATACGTTCGGGCCATGTGTCCAAACTCTACCCATATTGTCAAAATATGTCCAAGAAATTGCTTTTTTTACCCATATAGGATATTCTGCCCCATAAGATTAAGGAATGTTAACCATGTTCGACCGCTACCTCAAGGAAGTTGCCAGCACACTCGGATCAGGCCGTGCGACCGAGCACAGCTACCGTCCTGCGTTGCAGGAGATGCTTAGCAGCCTGTTTAAGGATGCGAAAGTAACCAATGAGCCAAAGCGGCAGGAGTGCGGTGCACCCGACCTTATTCTTGAGCGCAAAAACATTCCTTTTGGTTATGTCGAAGCCAAAGATATTGGGGTCGATCTGGATAAAGTTGAAAAGGGCGGAAAAAACGACACGCAGTGGCAGCGATACAGCCAATCGCTCGATAATTTGATCCTGACCGACTATCTTGAGTTCCGCTTTTTTGTGAATGGTGAGAAGGTCGAGACTGTGGCGATTGCCAAGGCTCACGGCACCAAGCTTACACCGCTTCCCGAAAATTTCGACAAGCTGGCTGCTCTACTTAAAAACTTTGGCTCGTTTCGGGGGCAGCCTATCAAGTCTGCCAAAAAACTGGCCGAGATGATGGCACACAAAGCCGCGCTGATGCGGGATGTGTTTTTCAAGACTGTCAGCGCCAAGGGCGATAATTCACTCAAGCAGCAGCTTGCCGCCTTCAAGGAAGTGCTGATGCACGACATGGACGCCGCCCAGTTCGCTGATGTCTATGCCCAGACTATTGCCTATGGCCTGTTCACCGCCCGCCTGCACGACCCTACGCAGGACGATTTCAGCCGCGCCGAGGCGCTCACGCTCATCCCTAAAGCCAACCCGTTTTTGCGCCAGTTATTTCAGTATGTCGCCGGAAATGATCTGGATGACCGCGTAGTCTGGATTGTTGATGCTCTGTGCGAAGTTTTTCTTGCCTGTAATGTGCCGAACATCCTTAAAGACTTCGGCGCAGGCACGGGCCGGTCAGACCCGATTTTACACTTCTACGAAACCTTCCTAACCGCCTATGACGCTGGCCTGCGGAAAGATCGGGGCGTGTGGTATACGCCCGAACCTGTCGTGCGCTTTATTGTGCGGGCGGTAGATGATGTGCTCAAAACGCACTTCAACCTCAAAGACGGGCTGGCTGACATCTCAAAAACTGATTTCGAGATTGTATCGGGTATCGAAACCAAGGGCCGCAAAAAAGGGCAGGAAACAAAAGAGAAAATCAAAATCCACAAGGTGCAGGTGCTCGATGTGGCCACCGGCACCGGCACCTTCTTGGCCGAGGTCATGCGCCACATACACGCCAGCCGCAAGGGGCAGGAGGGTACATGGAGCAGCTATGTTGATAAAGACCTGCTGCCGCGTCTGCACGGGTTTGAAATTCTCATGGCCAGCTATGCCATGTGCCACATGAAGCTCGACCTGCTGTTGCAGCAAACCGGCTACAAACCCACAGGCGCACAGCCCCGCCTTGGCGTGTATCTTACCGATGCGCTGGAAGAGCACCATAAGGACAGCCACCTGCCATTCGTCAACTGGCTCTCGCAAGAGGCTAACGAGGCCAGTCGCATCAAGCGCGAAATGCCTATTATGGTGGCGATTGGCAACCCTCCGTATAGCGGCATCTCGCAAAACAAGGGCGAATGGATCACTAATCTGATTGAGGATTATAAATACATCAACGGTGTTCACTTTAACGAGCGCAAACACTGGTTGCAGGATGATTATGTCAAGTTCATCCGTCTGGGCGAACATTACATTGCAAAGAACGGCGAAGGTGTGCTGGCCTATATCACTAATCATGGCTATCTTGATAACCCCACCTTCCGTGCCATGCGCTGGCATTTGCTCACCACGTTTGATGACATCTATGTGCTCGACCTGCACGGTAATGCCCTGAAGAAAGAAAAGGCGCCGGATGGCAGCCCGGACAAAAACGTATTCGACATTCAGCAGGGTGTAGCCATCATTATTGCAGTCAAGCGCCAGACTGATGTATCCAAAGGCGAAAAGTCACTGGCCAACCTCTACCATGCCGATCTGTGGGGTAGCCGCGACAGCAAGTTTGAGAAGCTGAGTACAGCCAATCTCAAAACAACTGGCTATCAGCAGCTTGCACCGCAAGCGCCGTTCTACTTCTTCATTCCGCAGAATAATGATGCATTGGCTGAGTATGATGCATGCATACCTCTTAACAAGTTATTCCCTGTTAATGTAACAGGCATTGTAACTGCGCGTGACGGTATGGTTATAGATTTCAATGATACTGAGTTGCTGAGCCGTATAAGGGATTTTGCCAATCCAGCCAACTCTGACGACGAAGTGCGGCAGAGGTATTTTGGTGGCAAGAAAGAAGGCAAATACCTGGCCGGAGATACACGCGGCTGGGGGCTTAGCGAAGCCCGTCAGAAAATTGCGAGCTTTGACCATGCCGCCAAGGTGCAGCCCATCTGCTATCGCCCCTTTGATGACCGCTCGATCTATTACACTCCAGAAATGGTAGATTGGGGGCGTGATGAGCTTATGAGTAATATGCTGGCTGGCGAGAACATAGGAATTGTAATTGGCAGACAAGGTGCAGTGGTCGGTGCAATGGAGTGGAACCTTGCATTTATTACGACAAAACTCTTGGATTTTAATGTTTTTTATCGAGGTGGGGGGCTGCTATTTCCCCTCTACACCTACAACTCTGTCCTTGGCGGTGTGGAGCAGAAACAGCCCAACCTTGACCCCAAAATCTGGGCGGCCATTCGCAAGATTGTGAAGGATGCCACGCCCGAAAGTCTGTTTGATTATATTTACGCTGTACTGCACAGCCGCGCTTATCGCACCCGCTATGCTGAATATCTGAAATCGGATTTTCCACGCATACCCTATCCCAAGGATGCTGCTACGTTCCATGCGCTGGCGGCGCTGGGCGCACAGGTCAGGGCGCTACACCTGATGGAAAGCCCGCTGCTCGATAGCCTCATTACCACTTATCCGGTGGGTGGTGACCATCTGGTCGATAAGCCGCGCTGGGAGGCTGGTAAAAACGGGCTGGGGCGTGTCTGGCTCAACCCCACGCAGTATTTTGATTGCGTGCCGCAGGTGGCATGGGAGTTTTATATCGGCGGCTACCAGCCCGCCCAGAAATGGCTGAAAGACCGCAAAGGCCGCAGCCTGACCAATGATGACATCAATCACTGGCAGCGGATTGTGGTGGCATTGGCTGAAACCCACCGCCTGATGGGAGAGATTGATAAAATCACCTTCTTGCCAGATGGGAATGGCTGATGCTTCAACGCCAAGCCGTTCTCTTCGCCCGTGTGTCCACCAAGGAACAGGAAGAGCTTGGCCACTCTTTGCCCGCTCAGATGGAGCGGCTGAGGGAATATGCCAAGCGTAAAGGCTTCGCGGTCATTAAGGAATTTTCATTTTCAGAAAGTGCTGGCCTAAAAATCCGCCACCGCTTTGAAGAGGTGCTGGCCTATTTGCGAAGCCAGAAAGCCATGCCCGCTTTGTTGTGCCAGAATGTTGACCGCATCACTCGCAACTTCCGTGACGCTGTTGATCTGGATGATATGCGCCTCAAAGAGGGGCTGGAAGTCCATTTCACGCAGGAAAACTTTGTGCTGAACGGCAAATCCACAGGCACTGAGCTTTTTATGTGGGAAACCAAGGTTTTCATGGCCAAGCAGTATATCAACCGCCTGACCGATGATGCTAACCGCAGCATTCAATACAAGCTCCAGAATGGTGAGTGCATTTCGCTGGCTCCGCTTGGCTATCTGAATGTTGACGACCCGCAGACTGGCCGCAGCACGGTTGTTCTGGACAAGGAGCGGGCATTTTTGATGAAACGCCTGTTTTTGGACTATTCAACTGGTGCCTTTTCGCAGCGGGAGATTGCGGATAAAGCCAACCAGTGGGGGCTGCGCACCATCAAGGGCAATGCCATTTCGGTGCAGACCATCAATAAAATCCTCTCAAACCCGTTCTATTGCGGCTTCCAGCGGGTTAAAGGGCAGCTTTACCCGCATATATACCCCACTCTGATTGATAAGGATGTGTTTGACGCTTGCCAGAAAGGCCGCGCCAAGCCCGTCATCCCGCAGCAGGGGGCGCATAAGCCTAAGATAGAGTTCGCTCTGCGCGGCCTTATCACCTGCGCCGCCTCTGGCCGCAAGGTAAGCTGTGAGCTGCATAAAGGGCGCTATGTGTATCTGATGACACGCCGCCCCGACGACCTGACCAAGAAAATGTGGGTCAAGGAAGAGGTGGTGTTAGAGCAGGTTAAAGCTGTTCTGCGTTCCATAACGCTGCCTGATGACCTGCTGGCCTCTGTGCTGGATTATATCAGGGACAGCCATGAGGCGGAAAAGGCATTTCACCACAAAAGGCTGGCATCCCTACGCGATGAAAGCGAAAGCCTGACCACCAAGCTCGACCGTCTGACCGAAATGCTGATTAGCCAGCGTATTACTACGGCTGAATATGACAGAAACCGCAAAACGCTTGTGGATCGGCAACAGGAAGTTGGGCGGTTGCTGGCAGAAAGCCATGAGGCTGATAATCAGTTCAAAATTGCCCTGACTGGCTTGGTTTCTCTGGCCAGCAGGGCAGTTGACCTGTTCGAGAGTTCTGAACCTGCCGAAAAGCGGGCTATCATCGGTTTTGTGTTTCAGAACTTGCAGCTAGAAGGCGAAACCCTCCATTTTTCCTTACGAAAACCATTCGACCTGCTGGCCAATTTGGCCGAGTGTCAAGAATGGCGTCCCCTAGGGGATTCGAACCCCTGTTACAGCCGTGAGAGGGCCGTGTCCTGGGCCTCTAGACGAAGGGGACTAAAAGCCAAGGCCCGGTTTGTAGCGAATCTGGCTGCCGAGTGCAAGGGGCGTGGAGGCGGCTTGTCAAACGTTCCCAAAAACACGTCAAAAACCTGTCCAAACCGGCTCAGAACTGCCCAAAAAGCAGCAAGAAGTCGGCAGCCCTATGTAAAACAACGTTTTATTGCGGCCAAAAATAGAGGCCAGCCCAGGCGGCGCCAATGACCAGCAGCAGGCCGGGGATCACCTCCCGGGCAAAGGCGGGGGTGCCCATGGCGCGTGCCAGTGCAATCTTGGTGAAGGTGTTGGTGGTCATGGCGGCGAGAATGGCCATCATGCAGGTGGGCAGGTCCATGGTACCTTGGCTGTGCAGGGTGGCGATGGAGGCAGCAGCGGCGTGCGTATCGGCCAGACCCGCCACAGCCGCGCCCAGCGCTGCGCCGGTTTCGCCCAGCACATGATCGAGCGCGGCGACAATGAACGACACCAGCGTGACGATCAGCGCAAATGTAAAGGCCGCCACCGGATTAAGCGGGCGGCGGTTGGGCTCTAGCGAGGCGTTGGGGCTTTTGCTGGCGCGATAGGTGAAGATCAGGCCATATAAAAGCGCCATGCCGCCCCCGCCCAGCAGGGCGGGGGCAAAGTGCCCGAGCAGGTCGCGGTTGAGGACGCCAATCAGCAAGGCCAGCTGCACAAAGGTAGAGACGGTGGAGAGCACCGCCCCGGCGACGGCGGGCGCGTGCAGGTTGGGCTCGGCCTTGGCGCGGCTGCCCAGTGCGCTGATGGTGGCCGCGCTGGAGATAAAGCCGGAGACAAAACCCGCCAGTGGTAAGCCCTGTTTGGCGCCCAGCGCGCGCCCGGCAATATGACCGATGGCGCTGATGGAGAGCATCACCACCACAATCAGCCAGATGGTGTGCGGGTTGAGTGATTGCAGCGGGTCAATGGTATGGTCAG
>Ga0255214_1000103_pt1 | contig 22344 bp, 15 predicted proteins | sample Miss_Law_RepB_8d_FD_189951 | JGI IMG/M metagenome (GOLD analysis project Ga0255214, IMG submission 189951) | Freshwater microbial communities from Mississippi River, Louisiana, United States - Miss_Law_RepB_8d | ecosystem: Environmental > Aquatic > Freshwater > River | place: USA: Louisiana... | reverse complement strand
TTGCTGCATATTCACATACTTTACTATTCCATTCACAACCTTGTTCTCGTGCCCATTTTAACATTTCTATATGTCCATTTTCTGCTGCATATGTACATACTTTACTATTCCATTCACAACCTTGTTCTCGTGCCCATTTTAACATTTCTATATGTCCATTATACGCTGCATATTCACATACTTTACTATTCCATTCACAACCTTGTTCTCGTGCCCATTTTAATATTTCTATATGTCCATTTAATGCCGCATATGAACATACATCACTATTCCAATCACAACCATGTTCACGAGCCCATTTTAACATTTCTATATCTCCATTATACGCTGCTTTTGAACATACATAACTATCCCATTCACATCCTTGTTCTCGTGCCCATTTTAATATTTCTATATGTCCATTTTCTGCTGCTCTTGAACATACTAAACTATTCCATTCACATCCTTGTTCTCGTGCCCATTTTAATATTTCTAAATTTCCATTCGACGCTGCATTCAAACATACATATTTATTCCATTCGCAACCTTGTTCTCGTGCCCATTTTAATATTTCGAAATGTCCATTATATGCTGCACTTGAACATACATAACTATTCCATTCACATCCTTGTTCTCTCGCCCATTTTAATATTTCTATATGTCCATTGTATGCTGCGTCTGAACATACGTTTCTATTCCATTCACATCCTTGTTCTCTCGCCCATTTTAATATTTCTATATGTCCATTGTATGCTGCGTCTGAACATACTTCGCCATTTAATTTTAATCCTTTTGATAATAACCATTTTAATATATCTACTTTTGACACTATATACATTAATTTATTGTTTATATTATAATTATCATTAACTATCCATTTTATTATATCTAATGAATATCCTACATTTTTTATTTTAAATTTTTTATTCTTTAATATATTCAATATTTTATCATTTCCAATCATCAATTCCCTTAATCGTTTATTTACTTTCATCATTATCATTAAATCTTCATCTAATAATAATTCTTTGAATTTATATATCAATATTTGCATTAAATTTATTATATTCATTTTTTATGTCAATTATTAATTTTATAAAGAAATATATATATATGTTTAATTTTTCATTTTTTTCTTATTCATCTTTATATATCCTCCATTATTTGCCAATTTATAACATTCATTTTTATCCCATTTACAACTTTGTTATCATACTTCCTAATCTATGTGAGTCTAGGTAAGAAGAGACCCATTTTAATATTTCTATATGTCCATTTTTAGCTGCATTTGAACATACATAACTATTTTGTTGACATTCTTATTTTCATACTATCTAGTATCTGCAAGCTTGGATGAAAAGAGATTAATTTTAATATATTTATTATTTATTTGCTTTCGTCATTATTATTAAATTTTCATCTAATATTAATTATACATTTTATAAAGTAAATTATGCATATTAAAAATATAATTTTTTATTGTTTTTATTCTATTTTATTTATGATCTTGTTTATATACTCATACTGTTTAATAAAATGAAATATTTGATTAATCTGTTGAATTAAGGATTTAGACATAATAATCAATCTTATTACAAAAAATATTATTGTTAGCGTCATAAAAAATAAAGAGTAATTATTATTTTGTTATTTTTATATTTATTAAAATCTTAAATTAATTTTATTGCGTCATAAAAATTTTAAAATTACAAATTTAAATTTTAAAAAAATATTTTTACTATCTTAATTAACAAAAATTATTTGTATTGAAATACATATTAAATCCTTAATTTAACAGATTAGATATATATTATTTATCATTATTATTAAATCTTTATTTAATAATAATTTTGTAAATTTACTTATTAATATTTACATTAAATTTATAATATGAATTATATTATAATATATTTATCAACAATAATATTAGTTAAAATTATCTGTTAAAATTATTGGATTTGTTATTGTTTCAATATTTTGTGAACTATGTGCTTTAAATAATATAAATATTATTATTGTCCATATTGCTATTCCACATAATACACTAATTCTCAATATTCTTATATTATAAGTTTCTTCATCATTGTCACTATAACGATCAAAATAATTATATTCAAGTTTTAATATAATATAAATTGTTGCTATTGTAAAAAAACAATAAATTAATGAATGATATATATTCATTTATTATTAATATAATATTAATTATTATAATAATTAATATTATATTATTTTATTGTAAATTAATGATTTTTATTATTTTATATATTTTTTATCTATAATAATATATAATAACATGAATAATAATCCATCCTTATTACAACAAGCTAAATTTGCTCCATTTTTATTTTTAGAAGATCATCCTGATCAAATTTTTGAAAAATTACAATCCAAAAATAATATTGCAATAAAAAATAATAATGATAATCCCAATAATATTGTTGATATTAAAACCTTGTATTTTTCAAGTAAAAATATTGATATCATACAAAAATGGCTAATCAATGAAGTTAAATTTAAAATTGGAATTTCTATACCACCACAAAATCTCGCTCATATAATCCCCGCCATGGAAGCTATTTACGAAAAATTCGGTCAAGATTTACCTTTTGATATTAAAGAACAAATCCACGACTTAAATGCATTATTAGTACGTAAATTAACAGATATTATCATTCGAGAAATCATTTCTCGTTCAAATTATTTACGTGATATTAATACTGCTTCATATATGGATAATCCAATGTATTCAAACTCTAAAGGTAATCGTATTTTACCTTCAACAATTATTTAATCATCATATTTTTTATTAATATAATCATATGTAATTATATTAATTTTTCTTTTTCATTTTTTATTTTTTATTTTTTATTTTTTATTTTTTTATGCGAGACGTTCTGGACAATTTAATTCTCCATATATAAACACTGTTCCATAATGTGTCACCTTATCTGCATAATTTTCATTTTGTCGATATGGTTGATTCACTCCATTTGTTGATAGTGTTGCTGATACTGGATCATACACATCAAAATTTCCATCTTCCCTTAATCTACTTTCATTTCCATTCCTATCTACTGTTGGGAAACATGCTTCACATAACACAATTCCTGAAACATCAACTGGTGGAACAACTGGATTTGGATCACCTACTCTTAAAATAACATCATCTCTTGCAATTGTTTTCAATGTTAATACTGAACGAAGATCATAAGTCTTTTCATATCCTTGAATATATTGAGAATTAATTGTTAAATGATATTCTAATTCAACTGGATACATATTCAAATGTGTCTTCAATGATTGATTCATATAATTGTTCGATGGATATCCACCAATTATTGCTGCTGGATTTGTGATCATATTCACATACTTATTTCCTTGCACTCTTCGAACAATGTGAAAAGGAATTAAACCCTTTGAATATACGATATGTTGCATTTTTGGAACTAATGATCCATGTTCATAGAAATATTGTGGCGTATTTTTCATTTCCGATAGTAAAAATGGTCGTTGTGCTGGATTGCCATTCGCCCTTACTCCTTGCACTAATGGTAATCTAACTGTAATCATTGATACAGCAGTTAATCTATTTAAATACACTGGAAATGCAACATTTGCACCTTGTAATTGTGCAATTGAAAAATTTATTGGAGATGTTGATACTGCCAATGGTTTATAACTTAACATATGAAATAATTTTCTTACCATTACTCCTTCATCTGTATCACAATGACAATCTGGTGTTTCTGATTTATTTAATGTGCATAATGCTATCTTTTGAAGTAATTGTCCACCCATTGGATAATAACAATTTCCATTTCTTAAATGAAACACACACATCCATAAACATTCTTGTGTTTCTGCCCTCACTAATAAATCTTGAACTGAATTATCATTGCATAACACATCAATTGGATCATTCATTAAAGCATGACATAATAAGAAATCAGGTAGTGTTAATACATTCTTTCCTTCATATCTACATTTTACTATATGTGCTATGTTTGATAGTAAAAACATTTGTTCTAGTGATTGTTGTTTAATTAAAAATAATGCTGCAACCACTGGATGTACATATCCTAAAATACTGTGTTTTAATGGATCATATCGCATTCCTGTTACTACTGGTGTATCTTCATTGAACATTAAATGTTGTAATACCACATTTGAATGTAAATTTTTTGTAACCGTACATAATTGCAATATTCTTTCTAAATGTGGCTTATCTGCATCTGATACTACCATTGAACCACTTTCCAATGATTGAAAACTTCCTAATGTATGTCTCATTTTGTTGTATTGTGGTACATCACTTGGTGCTTCTGCTTGCGATAATTCAACATTCTTACTTAAATTATTCTTTATCAATTCAACAAGATAGTCTGTTTCTCCCTTTGTAAAATTATTCTTCTTTGCATATAATTCTGCAACACTTATGTAATTTTGTGGTGTCTTTGAATTACTTCCTGTTTCTAACCTGTTATTTATCTTTTGAATTATTATATTTGCGATTTTGTTTATTGATCCGACTGTCCTGTAAAATGCATTTATAATTTCATATGCATTTGGATTAGAACGAAGCTTTTCTACTGTTTGGGATGATAATGACATCCCCTTTGGACGTGAAGCAATTAAAGCTTCAACTGCATCATTAACGCTGCTGTTTGATTTAACATCAACAGTTCGAGGGTCAACACTCATTCTATATTATATAATATAATTAAAAGAAATTTTTATTATTTTTTTAATTTAATTATATATTTTAATTCTTATTATAATATTTTTATTTTAATTATTCTATTTAAATTTATTAATATTTTTTCAATTGATTTTCTTATATTTTATATTAAAATTCATTTTATCATACAATTTATTTATTTTTAATATTTTCTCTAAATTCTTATAATCCATCCCATAATATTTACATATTTCTACCGTATTTTCATACTCATCTCTCTCCACTAACTCATATAATACCTTATTTATATGCAATAACCTATTCAAATTATATCTACCTATCACATTCTGTATCATCTCTATATTATTCTTCTTATTTATACATCTTAAACTAGCTTTATTATATTCTGATGCATAATATGATCCAAAATCAACTTTTTCTTCTATTTTATTTATATTGTATGATGTATAACATATTGTATAAAAACCATGTATCTTTTGATTTATCCAATTTTGTTCTGTATATATATTTGTTTCTATTATATCACCATTACTTATTCCATAACTTACCTTCCTATATATATCAAATATATTTTGTATCTTCATTTTATTGTTTTTTTTATTCAAATTACTCACTAATACATCCTTACACTTATATCTATATTTCTCATATATCATTAATGATAATAATACCTTGTTTATTTCATAATAATATAATGCATCATCTATCGATTTGTAGTTATTTAATAAATAATTTGTTATTTCATATATATTATTATTACATCTTAACATCTCATAATTTAATATAACTTTTCTTAATATACTCTCATCTATTATAACATTATTATTTTTGTTTTTTTGTATTGATAAACCTGTTAAATATAAATCATATAATATACACATCAATTTTCTTATATTTCCATTTACATAATTTATTATATTATTTATTATATTCTCATTACTATATTTTATATTCTCATTCTTCGATATCTTATTTATTATATATATTATATCCTTATTCGTCGTGTCATCAAAATCATATTGAATACATAATTTTTTAATCTCATTATTCATCTTATTATAATTATCATTTGATATTATCATTATATCCATTATATTCTCCTTTTTATTTATTTCACATAAATTTATTATCGTATTCTCTTCTCTTTCTAATGTTATATTTTCTATCTTATTTATTATCAATCCATATTTCTCTTTTTTATAATACATCCTATTCATTAATATATCATCTATTATCGTACTATTTATTATATCATTGTGTGTTATATTTATTATTTTATATTTATATTTTTCTAATATCAAATTACATACAGTCTTCTTCCCTATTCCATTCTTCCCCATTATATATATATTCTTCTTTATCCCTTTTTCTATATTCTTACATATATCATTTATATTCTTCTTATTATTCATTATATCTTCTATCGTTTTTGGTACATATTTTGATGTCCATTGTGTATCTTCCATATCAATAATTATATTATTAAATATTTATTATTAAATATTTAATATTTAATATCTTATCTTTATAATATCATTTTTTTATATATTTAATTTGAAATGATAACTCAATTCATTCGGAAATAATGTTATTTTTGTCATACTCTCTTTTCCATTGAAATTTAATAATCCATTCGTTATCCCATATTTATAATTCATCGTTTCTTCTATTCCCTTACAATACATGAATGTAGTATTACAACTCGTATTCTCTATATTATATATCGTTCTATACATCTTTTTTCCATCCTCCACCGTCGTTATTAAATTTGCCTTATTTGATAAATATAATATATAATATATCCTCTCTATATCATTCTTTAATTCACTCACTATCATTTTGTCTATTAATTCATTACTTATTATTATCTCCTCCAATACTTCCATCTTTATATCCAATAATATTTTTTGTATATTCTCTTGTATCGTTATTGCTTCCGATATTGTTCTTTCATTAAATAAATTTAATGATCTCCCATTTGAATAATACAAATTTATTAAATGATATATAAATAAATGATCTGAATATTTATAATCTATCGCATCCTTAAAATTCTCATTTATAAAATTCATCTTCATATTCATATCATTCATTATCGTATGTGGATACTTTATTATCTTATTTATATCCATCTTTGATGCTATCATAAAACTTATCATTGGCACCATTTCATAAGTTAAATTAAAATATTTACTATATAATAACATTAATGACGTCTCTATATCATACATATCCATCTTTAATATCAATTTCCCTAACTTATTTATACATCCATCAAATTTCATTAAATCCTTATAACTATCTATATTTGTATAATTTATTATGTCTATATCCAAATTCGTCTTTCCATCACATTTATATTCATCCTCCGCTACCGATATTAAATTCCCTCCTAACTGTTTAAATGATACCATCTTTATCATCCCTGACGTATGCAACAATTTTATCGCATATTTACATTGTATCACCGTTAATGGTTGTATTAATCTTTGTGCTATTTCTAAAAAATTATATACCGTTTTATACGTCCTTATTAATCTTAACACATTCATATGTACACTATTTGATGTTAATATTGATGGTTCTGCATAACTTTTTAAACTTTCAAATTTATTCCTCGTATATAAATGATAACATTCTCCTGGTTTTGTCCTTCCTGCCCGTCCCATCCTCTGTTTTATTTGTGATATCGTCGTATATTGTTTTCCTATCTGTGTAAATCTCGTCAAATAATTCATCCCTACATCCAATTCTAATCCACTATCTATCACATACACTATACCATCAACTGTTAATGATGATTCTGCCACATTTGTTGCAAATATTATCTTTCTTCTATATTTTGGATCTTTCTCCTTGTATAATTCACTTGATAATGCTAACCTCTTTTTATCTTCTTCTATATCCGCATATAATTCCGCACAATAATATGATTCACATCTACTCGCTATATTCATTCTTTCTCCACATAACTTCTTTAACATTGAACAACCCTTATTCGCTTCCGCTGTCGTTGATACAAACATTAATATATCTCCTTCTTCTCCATCATGTTCATTTAATATTTGCAATATTATACTTATTCCAACATCCATATAATTAAAATAATTTATTTTATCTTCCTGTTGCAAAAAATGACTCGTTATCGGATAATTACTTTTCCCACTCACTAATACATGTCCAAACTTTATTTTATCCTTCTCATAAAATCTTTTAAATACTTCTACATCCAATGTAGCACTCATTATTATAACCTTGAATTCTGGTCTATTCTTTAACACATTCTTCAACAAAAATAATATTAAATCTATATTTTCACTTCTTTCATGTACCTCATCTATTATTATTCCACTTAATCCCGTCAATTCCGTATTTCCCGCATTTATCATTGATGTTACCGTTCCATCTGTACAATATAACAAATTAGTTTTACTTGACATCATGTTTTCTGGTGAACCCCTGAATTTATATCCAACATATGTTCCCAATTCAACATCTAAATTTTGTGCACAATATGACGCACTTTCTATAACTGTTATAATCTTTGGTAATGTTATATATATTAATGTATTTTTATATTCTTCTATTATATTATGTTTATTTTGTTTATCTTTATTATCTGTTGATTTGTTTTTAAAATAATTTAATAATATCATTGGCATTAATACTGTTTTTCCTGACCCTGTTCCTGATTCTATTAATGTAACTTGATTATTATCTATACTTTCATATATTTTCATTAATTCTGTCTTATTTTTATATATCGGCAAATTACTCCATCTTGGGGCATTCTTTATATAATTGTCAGTATATTTCATATTTGTTATCTGATTTATACCTTTTCCTTCACTATTTAATGGATCATAATTTTCATATCCTTCTTTTTTTTTATTGTCATTCTTCTCATTTTTTTCATTTGTTTTTCTATTCTGTTTTTTATCATTCTGTTTTTTATTATTCCGTTTTTTATTTGACATATAATTTTAATTATATTTTTATTTTCTTTTTTAATATTTATTTTTTATTTTTTATTTTATCTCGAAAATACTAACTTCCCTAATCCTTCCTTTATCCTCAATATATTATAATTCGTAATATATAATATATAATCATACTCTAAATTATTCCTCAATAAATAATTATAATATTTATCATATATCTTATATATTATATTTTTACTCTTTATATCACTAAAATTCGCACTACCTGATGGTTGCAATATCTCTTTTTCCTTATCTATATTTAATGAAAATGAATACACATTTATACCATCCAAATTACTTGATCTATATCTTTTATATGGCTCCACATAATTAAAATATTTACTATCTATTTTCGACGTTAAATTATTCCCATTCAAACTTATATATTGTTCCTCTATTATGTTTGTTTTATCACTAATTATATCTGAATTATATATTATACCATAAAAACTATCATTATAATCCGGATATTCCATATATTCCCCATTCTCTACATATATTATCACATAATTATTTTCACTCCTTATCACTCTATATATTCCATCATAATATTTACTATATTTTATTATTATCATCGAATTTATCGCATAATAATTCTCTATACTATCATTATTAAATCTTATCGTTATCAAATTCTCCACATTTATATTATCATACTTATTCGATATATATTCATTTATATTCGTATTCGTTCTTATTATCTCATATATTTCATGTATATATATCATTGAATATTCATTGTTCAATTTATACTTCCTCATTATTTTATTCTCCTGTATTATCCAATACATGTCCTTTATTGGATGCATCACATCCATATCCACCGAATTTTTAACCAAATTTATATTCTTCATTTCCAATTTTTGTATACCTTCTACCAAATATTCTTGTGCATTCCCTATAAACATATCCCTCTCTTTCTTTCCTACATATATATACTCCCCTATTATATTACAATTACTTAAATTATATATTCCTTCTATGTTTATATCTCCATTGTAATAACAACAATCATTTAATGTATTGAATTCAACATAAAATTCTACATCATTATTCGTTAACGATATTATTGGTACCACATTATTTTTCTGATTAAACCAAAAAGGTATTGGTATGTATAATGTCTCCTTGTCCTTCAATTTATTATCATATCTCGTCAAATTTTCATTATTTCCTATCATTTTATTTAATACTTTTTTCATTTGTTTCGTTAAATGCAATGAATACCATATATTTAAATAATTTGTGTCTATCTCCACTATTGTATATCCAGCTATTATTATTGAACATTTCTTTATTAAATTAAATCCTACATTCTTTATCCAACTAAAATATTCATATTTACTCCCTATATTTTTTATCCCTTCATTTATATCATTTAAATCCTTATACACCTTCCCTTCCTCCATTTTATAATATTTCTTCATATCTTCTATAAACTTCCTTATATCTTCCTTCAATTTATCATTCTTTATATCACTCCCTACATAATTAACCTTCTCTACCTCCGTAAATATTATCTTATACTCATTTATCACATTCTTCAAATTTAATCCCATTCCCAATATCTGTTGTTGTATAACTTTATTCATATCACTGTTTATTATGTCATTTAACGTATACCAATCACAATTTATCGTTTTTAAATGACTTAATAATTGATTCATTATGTTGAAATTATATCCAAAATATATTATATATTTATCCAATAAATTCTTATTCTTCGTCTGTAATATATATAACTGATTTAACATATTCGTATCTATATATTTATTATCATTATATATATGTATTAACGGTAAATCTATCTGCAAATATAATCTATATAATAAATCTCCTATTTTCGGTAATATTGTAGTACTTTTCTTATCAAAATTTGGATTGTCATTCATTTGTATTATAAAACTCTCTATTGCAAATTTACTATGTTTCTTATATACTTGTTTGAAATATGTTATCTTTGGTTCTCCCGTTAAATAATAATCACTTCTACTTTGTGAAGCTGCTAATTGTATCATTCCTCCCGTCATATATATTATCTATCTATATATTAATAAAAAAATGATTTTTTTTTTATATTATATTTCTATTTTTATTTATTTCTATATTTTTTATCATTTTATGTATAATTTTTTATATATTCTCTACAACAAATTCCCTATTAAATATAATAAATTCAATAAATCTAATAAATTTAATAAATTTATTATATCTATTACATCCCATATTCCTATTAAATCATTGCAACACAATATCCATTATTTTTATCATCATATATCTATAAATAAATATCTTTATTTGTCCAATTTTAAATATTTGTCATTCTTAACTTTCAACTTTCTCATAAATTTTTATTTTCTCTTTTACAATTTTATATTAGATCTTTTTATTATTATTTCTTTCCTCTCTTTCTCTCTATTTGTTATATTGTTTTTATGTTTCATCCGTATATATCTATTATCCATTTTTCATATTAAATAATTTTCACCTATAATTTCATATAATATCATATAATATCATACAATATATATCAAACATTCCTTATTTTATTTTTTATATATAATAACACTCAATATTTACACCTATAAAGATTTAAAATAATACAAATAAATGTCAAAAATAAAACTTAAAGGTTTGTCTGTTTCAATTAGTGAATATTTTTTCTTCATAATACATATTACAATAATCATATTTTTCACACTTTTATTTAAATATAAATAAAATTATAATAAAATAAATAAAAATTATATTATAATCTCTATTTATTTTATTATAATATAATAAACAATGAGTACTAATTTGCAAAAATGTAATAATAATTGTTCTAATGACACCTTTAATTTACTCGAACCTAAAATAAAAAATCTTATCAAATATATTTCTCTTGGATTCATTCTATCCTTTTTCATTAAATGGTACGTTTCTTCTTCCTTGCTATTGTCTGAAATTATAACTATTATAATTATGTCTTCTTCCTTATATATGTTATTCGATTTATATTTTCCGACTGTCAATATAATTAATAAACCTTAAATATACTAATTATTTACCAGTTGAACCAAACCCTTTATTACCCCTTTCTGTATCATTTAACTCTTTTACTACTTCCACTCTTATATTCCCTAAATTCGGTCCACATATCTGTACCAATTTATTCCCTCTTTCTACATCCAAATTTTCATCACCCAATTTCATATATTGAAACGCCGCTTTTATATTACCCCTATATCCTGCATCTATTATTCCTACTGAATTACACAACCTTAAATTCGTCTTATATATACTTGATCTTGGATATAAATAATACGATACATTTCTTCCATTCTCATCTAACATTTCACAACTTATATTTAAATCAATTAAATGTGTGTCAAAAGATCTAAAAACATAATCATTCGGAATCATTAAATCTATTCCACTATCTCCTTCATAATTTAATGAATAATTTTCATAATATTCTATTAATTTTCTATCTTCACTATTTACTTTGACTTTTAATGTATAATTTGACATCTATATTATAATAATATTTTTTTATAATAAACATTTATTTATATAAAAATATTATTATATAATATTTTATTCTTATCCTTCCTTATTCTTACTATGAATTTTACTAATAACACCAACATCAATGATAATCATATCATTCTTTTTTCTTCCATCATCATTTTATGTGCTTTCTGTTTGTTTATCTTTATTATTCTTTTATGTCATTTTAACACAAATTTAAATAATTCTTAACACATCTCAATATATTAAATTTATTTCACTTAATGTATCACTCATTATATTTCCACCAACATGTACACCGTCAAATTCACTTAATGATAACTCTATTATTGTCCTATTATTCAATCCCCCTTCTTGTTTATAGTTTATATTCACTTTGGGCATTGTATATCCTTTTTCCGTAAATTCTATTTCATTGTATTCTGTTGAATGTATACTGTCTGTAAAAAGATTGTGTTTATCTTTTTCTGTGTCTGTTTCTGTCATAGTATTTCCATATTGTATTGGCTCTGTTGAATCTTCACGTGTGCCTTCTTTATATTTATTTTCTAAATAATTTAATTTAGTTTCATTATACAAACGATTATATTCAGTTGTTGATGGTGAATGTTCATATCCTCCATATTGAGTGTTTAATAAATTATTTTTATTTTGTAAATATTTATTTTTTTCTTCTAAATATTTATCCATTAAAAATTCTGTATCCTCCATTTTTTATATTATATTATAATTATTATATATTTTTTATTTTTGTTTATTATTTATTATTATTTTTTTTATTGTTAACATTTAAGAATATCCTCTATTATAATTAATTAGTTAATTATATATGTCCTCTATTTCTTCTGATAAAATTAAACCTAAAAATAAAAAACCAACCATCATCGACGACTATTTTAATATTCTTAATAATTATAGACTTAAATATGGCAATAATACTTTCCTTCTAATGCAAGTTGGCTCCTTTTTCGAGGCTTATCAAACTTTAGATAATGGTTTTAATTTAACTACTATATCCAATCTTTTAGGTATCACTTATACCAAAAAAAATAAAAATATACCCGAAATTAACATTTCTAATCCTTATATGTTAGGTTTCCCTTGTCCTTCATTACATAAATTCCTTAAAATATTAATTAATAATGGTTTAACCGTTATCATTTTTGAACAAAAAAATGAATTATCTGATGGTTCATTTTCAAGAGAACTTTCTGGTATTTATAGTTATGGAACTTATGTTGATGATGTTAGTATTATTGATAATAATTATATTTTATCAATATATATTGAAGAGTGTCAAAATGTAAAAAAAAATAATATTTTCTCTTATTTAATCGGTATCTCCATTATTGATGTTTCTACTGGTAATGTTCAAGTTTGCGAAACTTATTCTAAACAAAACGATGAAATGTCTTCATTTGATGACGTTCTTAAAATAATTAATTCTTATAATAGTAATGAAATTTTAATTACATATCATAATCTTAATAATATTAATATTAAAACTCTTTTATCCTTATTAGAATTAGATACTGATGATAAACGATGTTATATTAATAAAGTTGATGAAAATACATTAAAAATTAAATATCAACAAGAAATATTAAATAGAACATATAAATTTAATAATAATAATGATCTAAGTAAATTAAATATTTTTGAACAATTAGATATCGAAAAATATAATTATATCACTATCTCTTTAGTTATCTTATTAAATTATATTTATGAACATAATAAAAGTTTGATCAAAAATTTATCTTTTCCTATTATTCTTGACAAACAAAATTTATTATATTTAGGTAATAATACTCTTAATCAATTAAATATTATTAATAATGGTTCCGTCTCTAATAATTATAAATCTAAATATAAATGTTTATTTGATGTTATTGACAAAACTTCAACATCTATGGGTAAACGTTTTTTAAAAAATCAATTAATAAATCCATTAATTAATGATAAAGAATTAAATTTTAGATATGATTTAACTGAATATTTAATGTATGAAAAATATTGTTATAAATTACAAAATTTATTATCTGTTATTCCTGATATTGAAAAATTTATCCGCAAAATTTCAACCGAAAATATTAATCCTTCCGATCTATTTAAATTTTATCATTCATTATTATCCATCCAAAATTTAATCATTAATCTTATTGATAATAATATCTTTAATGACTTTGAAGAATTACAACATTTAATAAATATAAATGATATCAATAATTTAATTGCTCAATTCTCAATATTTGATATTGAAGAATTACAAAAATATTTTTTTAATGATATTAACGGCAAAATTTTTATCAATTCTTTCAATCCTATCATCGATAATATTCTAATCGATATCAATAAATGCAACTGTTCCATCGATAAAATAGCCTATGAATATAATGTTATACTTAATAATGAACTTAATAGTAAAGATCAATATATCAAAATTGAAAGTAATGATAAAGATGGTCATTACTTATCATTAACTAAACGTCGCGGCGAAATTTTATTTAAATATTTAGAAAAAAATTCACTCCTTAATAATAATATTATCTTTAAAACTTTACCTAAAGGCAACATCACCAAAATTTTTATTAACGATATCAAAAATAATTCCATTAAAATGGAACTTCTTATTAATGAACTTAAACATATCAACAATAATTGTTTCATTTCCTTCCTTAAATCATTCTATAATCAACATTCTTCTATCCTTAGTAATCTAATATATCTTATCAATATTATCGATTTTACTAACAGTAATGCTATCGTTTCTACCGAAAATTTTTATTGTCGTCCCGTCATCTCTAATATTTATAATAATCATTCATTCATTAATTCAACTAATCTTAGACATCCTATTGTTGAAAAAATTATTGACAGTCAATATATCCCTAACAATATTAATATCCATCCAAACATTGATAATAATAATAATGATAATAATAATAATGATAATAATAATAATGATGATAATGGAAAATTAGGAATGATTATTTTCGGTAATAATATGGTTGGTAAATCTACTTTAATTAAAGCTGTTGCAACCAATCAAATTATGGCTCAATGTGGTTTATTTGTTGCCGCTTCTTCTTATACTTATTATACTTATAGTTCTTTATTTACTAGAATAAGTGATGGCGATAATATGTTTAAAGCTCAATCTTCTTTCGGATTAGAAGTTAGCGAATTAAATTCCATTTTGAAAAGATGCAATAAAAATACTTTGTGTATTAGTGATGAAATTTTACATAGCAGTGATTATAGAAGTGCATTGATCATTGTTATGTCTATGATAGAAATTTTTAGTAAATCTGGTTGTAGTTTCTTAACAACCAGTCATTTACATGATCTTGTAAAATTAAATAGATTGAAAAAATTATCTAATGTTGGTATTTATCATTTACATACCGAAATTAAAAATAATCAAATCATCTTTCATAGAGATCTACGTAGTGGTTCTGGTAATGACTTTTATGGTTTAGAAATTTCAAAACATATCATCAATACTCCCGATTTCATTAAAATTTCAAGTGAAATTAAAGACGAAGTATTCAATGAAAATTTATTAAATCTTAAAACTTCTAAATATAATAGTTCCCTTTTTATGGATAAATGTCAAATTTGTAATTATGTTCCTTCCAGTTTTAACAACGAAATACCTCTCGAAACCCATCATATTATTTTTCAAAAAGATTGTAATGATGATGGTTATATTATTAATGATATTCGACATAAAAATCATAAATCAAATTTAGTTTGTATCTGTTCTAAATGTCATGATAATATTCATAATGGTAAAATTAAAGTTAATGGTTATAAAGATACTGTAAATGGAAAAATATTAGAAATTGAATGAAATTATTATTATATTTAATGCTTTAATAATTCCTTATTTAAAAAATATCACATCTGATAATAATAAAAATTATATGTTTTCTGAATTTTTATTATTTTTCTTTTTTTAATATGTTAATATAATTAATATAATATATAACTATAATTATATCAATATATTTATAATATAAATGATTAATATTATTTTATCTTGTAGTGATAGTGTTGAAAAAATTAATTTAATTAATAAAAAACGATATTTATTTGGTGAAGCAATTAAACATATTAATGTACCAAATATAAATGATATCATATTAAACGTTTATATTGTTGATAATAGTATAACTAGTGATATTTTAACTGAACAAGAAATTAAAGAAGAATTAATTAAAAATTTTAATTTAAATGTTGGCAAAGTTGTTAAAATTAAAGGAAATTTTTTTAATTGTTTAGATAATTTAAATATCATCTTTGATTCCATTTCTTTTGTTGGTTCTCTAAAAGATAATTTCTTATCAACTGAAAATGATGGTAAAATTAAATTTGATGAACAAACCATTTCTTCCTTTGTTGATAAATTATTTAATTTTATTAAACAAGATAATGGTAGTTTCTTTTGGTTCTATAAAAATGAATTTAGAAATATTAATTATAAATCTAATCCTCTACATAACTTAATTAATGACTTATTTGATATGTATTTTGATAATTCTAGTAATGGTATCTATACTCCTAAACAAAACAACTAATTTTTTAAAAATTATTTAATCTTATATTTAAAAAATTGATAATATATAAAATAATATCTAAATAAATGAGTTTTTTAACAAAATGTACAAATACAAACTGTTCTATTGAATATAATAATTATTTTGATAATCATTGTTGTAATTGCAAAATTAATTATAATAAATCTCAAAATCATTGTTGTAAATGTAATAGTTTCTTTGATAATAATTTTAAACATTGTTGTAAATGTAATTCAACTTATTCACAAAATTCTTGTGCTTGTGTTGAAATTAATATCAATTTTAATGATCAAATTATTAAAAAATGTATTGATCAAAATTGTTTAATGGATTATAATTCTGAATTTGAATATCATTGTTGTAATTGCAAAATTAATATTAGCAAAATATATAATCATTGTTGTAAATGCAAAATATCATATTTTTATGATCAAAAACATTGTTGTTTTTGTAAATTTATTTATGTTGATAAACATTATTGTGGATTTTATAAAAATTTAAGTGATGGATGTGGATATAAGTTATTAGTCGATTCAGATTATAATCATACTATTAATGGTTTCGATCCTAAATCGTACTATAATTATAATAGAATTTATAGTCCCATTTCAAAACCATCAACACAAAATATTCATCATGTATATACCAATTCTATTATGAGTAAGTTATGCGACATACAAAACAGAAAAAATTATACTAATTGTGTTAATTGTCATATTGAATATGACAAAACAAAATTTAATCATTGTTGTGAATGTAAATATATTGGTGTTAATATTTGTACTCATATTCCTATTTTTGAAAAAAAAGAAAATAGTTTAATAGATATAATTGATATAGATAATGATCTTATTTATAATGCATTTTATACCATACAAATTAACAAAATTGTTAATACAAAATTATTCAATTATTATAACAAAATGTTACAAAATGAATTGTTACTCTCTGGATATATAAATATGTTGAAAATTTATAATTTCGGCAAATATATCAAAAATAAAATTCCTTATAACATTTTACAATATATTACTTCTTTTTTACATCTACACGATAATCTATTTATTGAAAATATTCGTATTTATGAAAATCCCGACTTAAATATTGATTATAATGCTTTAATATCTCCTATTATTTCTAATAATGAAATAAATGAAGTTATATTGTATATTTATTAATAATTTAATCAATTTAATTAATTAAATTATTTTCCCTTAACCATTTCATATTTCTTAAATCTCCATTTCTTTTTGCATATTCATACATATTTTTTGTCAGTGGACATCCATTCTCTTTTAACCATTTCATATTTTTTAATTTTCCATTTAATACTGCTTCACAGAATGTATCTTCATCATAAGGACAATCATTTTCCTTTAACCATTTCATATTTTTTAATATACCTCTTTTAGCAGCCGCTGAAAACGTTTTTTTAGAAAAATTACATCCATTTTCTTTTAACCATTTCATATTTTCTAAATTTCCATTTTTCGCCGCATATTCAAACACTTCCTCATCCGACTGACATCCATTTTCTCTTAACCATTTCATATTTTCTAAATTTCCATTTTCTACTGCATAATTAAATGTATATAAATCCCATGGACATCCATTTTCTTTTAACCATTTCATATTTTCTAAATTTCCATTTAATGCTGCTATTGCAAATGTAAATTTATCCCAAGGACATCCATTTTCCTTTAACCATTTCATATTTTCTAAATTTCCATTTTCTACTGCATTTGTAAATGTGTCTACATCCCAAGGACATCCATTTTCTTTTAACCATTTCATATATTCTAAATTTCCATTAGTTGCTAAACACGAAAATAAATTATTATCAAACTTATAACCATTTTTTAATAACCATTTCATATTTTCTAAATTTCCATTTTTTACTGTGTATATATACAAAAAAATATTTTTCTTATCTTTATGATTGTTATTTAATAACCATTCCATCGTTTCTAAATTTCCATTTTTTATTGCCGCTGATAATGTATGTTTTCCAATTGGACATCCATTATCTAATAACCATTTCATAATTTCTAAATTATTAACTGCTTCATCTAATGTATATATATTAAATTTACAACCAATCTCTATTAACCATCTAATATTTTCTAAATTACCATCTCGTACTACGTGTGGTAATGTATATTTGTTCCACATACAACCATTTTCTTTTAACCATTTCATATTCTCTAAATTTCCATTTATAGCTGCATAGTGTAATGTGTCTGTTGAAAATGAACAACCATTTTTTTTTAACCATTTCATATTTTCTAAATTTCCATTCAATGCTGCATTGTTAAATGTTCCTTCAGTTAATATACATCCATTATTTAATAACCATTTTATATTTTCTAAATTTCCATTCAATGCTGCATGTTCTATCGTTTTATCAGAAAATTTTATTTCTTCATAATTATTTTTTAAATATTCAAACATTTCTACATTTTTTAAATGATATGTTATTGACTCTTTTATTCCACAATCATTCTCTATCGCCCATTCTAACATTTCTATCGATTGACAAAAATTTTTTAATGTATAATATTTCTTATTTATTACTAATTTAACATTCGACATCCTTTTATTCATTAATAATAATAATTTTTTGTCATCATCATCCAATATAACATTAAAATATCTAATTAATTTATCAATAACATAGATAATATCTAACATAATAATATATCGTCAAAAATTACAATTTACAAAAATTATATATTATAAAAATCATTTTTTTATATATAAATATCCATTATTTTAACATTTTTCCCTCCCCTTTAAGCTCAATATTTTGTTTTTCAGTTTAACTAACACCTTATCCAAAAAAATAATTCATACATATTATCATCTATTCATTACACCACAATTTAACAGATTATACATATTATTTTTTATATTTTTCCATTTTGAAAATTTAAATATTTATAACTAATTAAAGCCGTAATATTTTAATTAAACATATTGTTTTATTATCTACTATATGTTTATTATATATAAATAAATTTATTTATATCAAACATATTATTTATCATATATCAATTTTATACATATTTTTTATATTCTCCCATCTTTTATCATCAATTGGACATCCATTTTCTTTTAACCATTTAATATTTGTTATATTTCCATTCTGCAATGCTCTAGAAAATGTATATTCATCCCATTCACATCCATTTTCTTTTAACCATTTCATATTTTCTAAATTCCCATTTTTTGCTGCTTCTCCAAATGTCCATTTGTCCCAAGGACATTCATTTTCCTTTAACCATTTCATATTCTCTAAATTTCCATTTTCTGCTGCATATATAAATGTACTTGTTCTCCATTTACATCCATTTTCTTTTAACCATTTCATATTTTCTAAATTTCCATTCGAAACTGCTTTTGTAAATGTCCATTCGTCCCATGGACATCCATTTTCTTTTAACCATTTCATATTTTCTAAATTTCCATTTTTTGCTGTATTTGAAAATACACATTCGTTCCATGGACATTCATTTTCTTTCAACCATTTCATATTTTCTAAATTTCCATTCCAAGCTGCTTTTTCAAATGTTTCCTCATTCCATTGACATTCTTGTTTTTTTAACCATTTCATATTTTCTAAATTTCCATTCAAAGCTGCATTTGTAAACGCCCATGAGTTACATAGACATCCATTTTCTTTTAACCATTTCATATTTTCTAAATTTCCATTCAATGCTGCTTTTGCAAATGTATCTTCATCAAAATTACATCTTTTTCTCCTCAACCATTTCATATTTTTCAAATTCCCATTCAAAGCTGCAAAACTAAATATACACTTATTTAATTCACATTTATTTGTATTCAACCATTTCATATTTTCCAAATTCCCGTCTAAAGCTGCATGACCAAATGTATAACTTGTAAATTTAATATTTTTATAATTATTTTTAATATATTCAAACATTTCTATATTTCTTAAATAATATGTCGTTCTTTCTTTTATTAAATATCTATTATGATTCCTTTCATCCGTCGCAAATTCTAACATATTTATTGATCCACAAAAATTTTTTATATTAAAACGTCTTATATTATATTTATTTATTTTACTAAATTCTATATTCTCACATGATTTACTCGTTTGTAATAATAATTTCTTTTCATCATCATTTAACAATTCATCTAATTTTCTTACATAAATTTTAAATATATTTATCATCACTATTATAAATATATCTAAATTAAGTTTATTTACATTAAATATTTCATTTTTTATATATTAATTTAACCAAATTATCACAATATTTTTAACATTTCTTCACATGATATCCTGTTTTTCGGTTCCACTAACACCTTATTCAAAAAATAATTTATATATTCTATAGTCTGTCCATCAAATTCTGTATTAGTTGAATCATATAAACATTCATTTATTGTTTGTTTCTCATATCCTAATATAAATTTACCCTTTTTATCCACATATTTATAATATTTCCTACCGTTCTTAAATCTCTCTACATCCATATTACATATACTTAACATTAAACATATATGATGTGTATCTTCATCATATTTCCCTTTTTCTTCACTCGGATCAAATAATACATCCCCCGTCATTAATTCAAAAAATAAACATCCTATCGACCATATATCTACACTTTTATCCCATACACATCTAAATAAAACTTCTGGTGCCATATAATATCTCGTTTGTATTTCTTCATCACACTGTTTTGACATCTTTTTTATTGAACCAAAATCTGATAATATGTAATCACATTCCATTAAATTTAAATTCAATAAAAATTGTTTATTAAAATCTAATTTATAATATGTCGCTCTATCATCATTTATATCTATTTTATCCCCTTCATCCAAATAATTATTACATATCTTCCTAAATTCTTGTCTTAACTTTAATCCTACATTATCATATATTTTCTCTTTATTTTCTTTTACTTTATTTAACACTCTCTTATATTTACTACTTCCCTTTTCATACGATAACAAATTATATTCATTCTTTAATTTTTTTATTTCCTCATTTATTTCATCTATTATTCTATTATTTATAACATAGTTTATAAAATTATTAAATATCTCATTTTTACCCTTTATTAATATATTCTGTGGTTTTATGTCAGTGTGTATATATCCCACCTCATTTAACACCATCAATCCTTCAACCACATTCCTTATTATTTTCCTTGATACTTCCAATTCTAACCCATCCCTCCTTATGTCCAATAATGATGATACCGAACCAACATATAAATCCATTACTATACATATATTTAAATAATCCTTTTCTATTGGATTCTCCACATCAAATACATTGTGCAATAATGGTAAATATTTACTATTTAATTTATTTAATATTAATGCTTCCTTTTTTCCTTCTTTATAATCATCTAAATGTTGTATCTTTATTGCATATAATTTACCATTTAATATATTTAAACTTAACCATACTGCTGAAAATGTCCCTGAACCAATCTTATCTATCAACATATATTCTCCTTTTAATACTTTCCCATAAAATTCTTCTCCTAATGATTTATCATAACAACTATCACTTGAATATTCACTTGATGAATCAATT
>Ga0255214_1000102_pt1 | contig 22388 bp, 19 predicted proteins | sample Miss_Law_RepB_8d_FD_189951 | JGI IMG/M metagenome (GOLD analysis project Ga0255214, IMG submission 189951) | Freshwater microbial communities from Mississippi River, Louisiana, United States - Miss_Law_RepB_8d | ecosystem: Environmental > Aquatic > Freshwater > River | place: USA: Louisiana... | reverse complement strand
TATAATGAAAATAATATAGAAAAATTTACAGTTCCAAAAAATATATCAATAATATATTTTTGTGAATTAGGAAAGACGTTAGAGCCGCCAATAACTTTTGATAATTATTTAATTGACAATATAAATAATTATGACAAGGCAAATGAAGAATTTAATTTATCAAATAAATATAATTTATCAAAAAATGATATAGAATATATAAGATATGATGAAAATATGTTATGTCCTGAATTAAATATAAATGTGTCAAATAATACAATAATAAATGAAAAAACCAATAAAATAAAATATGAACAAAAGATAGGTTTAATTAAATATCCATTGAATAAAAATGATTATTTCATAAATAAAAATATAAAATGCTTCACACAAAAAATTAATACACAATCAACAATAAATAATTTAAATCAAACCAACATTTTTAATAAATTAAGTTATATATGTAATACAATTGATAATAATAATAAAATAATAATAATGGTATTTTGTTGTAGAGATTAACAATTATCATAAAAAATTATCAACAACCAAATTAACTCTATACATTGCTGGACTATGAACATCATTTGTTAATTTATATTTTAATGATTTTTCATTATAAATACATCTCCATAACATAGAATAAGCTACTAATAATTCAAATATACCTTGTTCAATTGTAATAATCATATTAAGACCTTTATTGACACCATCATTATAATATTTTTTATATGCGTTAATACATACAGATAACCCAATAAAGTCAGCCATATTTTCACCAATGGTTAAAGAGCCATTAACACCGACCTTATTAAATTTATCAATAAAATGAACAATAAATTTGTCATATTCAAATAATACTTTATCATCCCACCATTTTCTTAATATTCCATTATAATCAAATTGAGATCCGTTTTTATCAAATGCATGACTAATTTCATGACCAATAACAGAACAGATGCTACCAAAATTAGTAGCATTAGTGATATATTTTAGATGTGGAAATTCATTACTTAATCGTATTCTATCTTCTAATAATTTATGTAGATTATTATTAGATAAATCGATAAAATCATTATGATTAGTTCCAACATAAATAAAAAATGGTGGTTGTAAAATGCCAGCAGGAAAAACAATAGTATTTAATAAGGGACTATAATATGCATTAGTTTCAATAGCAGACATATTCCATTTTAGGATGTTTTTAGAAGTTAATTTAAGATTATCATTATCAATAACATAATTCCAACTATTAAGGATGGAGACGATTTGACAAAAATTAATATTATGGTTATTATTATTATTGATTGTAGTTATATCATTAATTAAATTAGATAATTTGATATAATTGGAATGAAATGATTTTTTATTAGGATATCCAATTTTTCGATTAGATAGAACAGTTTTTAATTTTAATAAAGAATGATCTAAACTATTTTGATCAATTGAAATGAATGAGTTATTAAGGTAATCAACAAAAGAAGAGCCAATATAATCAATAAAAAAATTGATATTATTTTTTTTCTTTTTATTAAAATATTTTTTACAATAAATTAAGCCAACAAGTTCAGGAATATATTTAATGCAAAAATTAATAGCTCTATGTTCTAAAGATTTCATTTTATGTTGTCCATTAATAATTTTACCAAAAAAATCAAAACTTATTTTTTCTAAATTCAAATCAAAAACATTAATATATTTAAATAACACTTTAAACATCATATAATTATCAATTTTATTTCGATTGATATTATTATTATAATCATTAAAAATTTTATTGATAAATTTCCAATAATTATTATTTAAATTTGAATTTTTATTATTAATATTTGTATCAAAAATAACATTATAATTATTAATATCAATATTCTTATTAGTGAATTCATATATATTAAAAATCTTTAATAAATTAATTGAATTTAAATATTTTGATATAATCGAAAAATTATAAGAATTAATTCTTTCTTTAAAATTATTTTGCTCTTCAATTGTAAAAATATATTTAGCGATATCATATTCAAAATTTAAAAATAATTCATTATCAATATTTAAATGTTTATAATTATTTGAAATATAATCCGTAAAATTAATTAAAAAATCTTTATATTTGTCCATTTCATTCTTATATTTATCACTCATATAATAATTTTTATGAAAAGTTAAATTAGAACTACTTATTGAAATTACATATGCATTAGTATCATCCATACAAGGATTTGTCATAACATTAATATCAATAAAACAACTAACACCATTTATATTTAAAAAATGTATTTTTTCTTCCAATGAAATATTATTGTCATATATAATATTAAAATATTTATTAAAATAATTAAAATCATCAATATGATTATTAGTGTTAGTATAATGTTGTATATATTTATTATATAATAAATGAAATATATATATATAATTATTGTTGTTTATTGAAAAATTATTTGTATTATTAGCGATTTTAATTATTTTTTTAATACATCTATTATTAACATCAGAAAAATTATTTTTAGTTGAACTATTTTTTGGTAATTTTTTGTTGAGATATATTTTATTACAATATTTATAAAAGTCATTATCAAATTTATCCATTTAATTTATATTAATATAAATATTAATATAAATTAAATTAAAAAATAATAAATATTAAAATTATATTATTGTGTGTTATTGAATTAATATAAAATAAAAACATATAATAAAAATATTAAATAATATTATTATGAATAATAATGAAATAATTGTAGATAATGATAGATATATATTTAAATGTCCACATTGTAATGATACAATAATAGTAAATGTAAATGAAGTAAATTGTAAGATATTTAGACATGGAATATATAAAACATCATATGAACAAATAAATCAACATTTAAATAAGGAAGAATGTGATAGGTTATATATAGGAGAAGAAATATATGGATGTGGAAAACCATTTATGTTAGATATAAATAATATGAAGGTAAATATATGTGATTATATATAAAAAAATGAAGTTTTTAAATATAACAAACCCCAATAATATAAAAAATAATGATTATAATATAACAATGGCAACAATATCTTTTGTATTAATTAATGATAATGTAAATAAGAATTTAAAAAATATAAAATGGTTAAAGGAATATAAATGTGAATTAAACAATTATATATTTGCAAAAGCGGCATTAGAAGGAAATTTAGAAAATATGAGATGGTTGAAAGAAAATGGATGTAAATGGGATGAGAAAACATTTGCATATGCTGCATTAAATGGAAATTTGGAAAATATGAAATGGTTAAAAGAAAATGGATGTTTTTGGAATAAAAATACATTTGTGAATGCCATAGAAAATGGAAATTTAGAAAATATGAAATGGTTGAAAGAAAATGGATGTTCTTGGGACGAATGGACATTTCAAAATGCAGTAAAAAATGGAAATTTCGAAAATATGAAATGGTTAAAAGAAAATGGATGTCCATGGGACGAATGGACATTTCAAAATGCAACAAAGAATGGAAATTTAGAAAATATGAAATGGTTAAAAGAAAATAGATGTCCATGGGATGAATTGACATTTGCATATGCAGCAGAAAATGGAAATTTAGAAAATATGAAATGGTTAAAAGAAAATGGATGTCCTTGGGACGAATGGACATTTCAAAATGTAGCAAAGAATGGAAATTTAGAAAATATGAAATGGTTAAAAGAAAATAGATGTCCATGGGATGAATTGACGTTTGCATATGCAGCGGAAAATGGAAATTTAGAAAATATGAAATGGTTAAAAGAAAATGGTTGTATTTGGGATGAAAAGACATTTGCATATGCAGCTTTCAATGGAAATTTAGAAAACATGAAATGGTTAAAAGAAAATGGATGTCAGTGGGATGAAAATACATTTGTAAATGCAGCAATAAATGGAAATTTAGACAACATGAAATGGTTGAAAGAAAATAGATGTTTTTGGAATGAATATGTTTTTGCTAATGCGGCATTAAATGGAAATTTAGAAAATATGAAATGGTTAAAAGAAAATGGATGTATTTATGGTACATCAACGTTTAGTAGAGCAGCTTTGAATGGAAATTTAGAAAATATGAAATGGTTAAAAGAAATTGGATGTTTTCGAGACAGTCAAACATTTGCATCAGCAGCGGAAAATGGGAATTTAGAAAATATGAAATGGCTAAAAGAAAATGGATTTTTATGGAATGAATTAACATTCGTACATGCAGCAAAAAATGGGAATTTAGAAAATATGAAATGGTTAAAAGAAAATGGATGTCCTTGGAATACTCAAATATTATATGGAACAGTAAAAAATGGAAATTTAGAAAATATGAAATGGTTAATTGAAAATGGATGTCAATTGTATATAAAGTAAAAAATATGTTAAATTAAGGATTTATGTCTTTTTATAGTTATAATTATTAAAAATTTTATGACGTTAATTTTTATTTTTAAACCTAATTTATTGAATTAAGATTTTGTGTCTTTTTATAGTTATAAATATCAAAATTTTTTATTATGTTAATTTTTAAAAATTATTTATATTGTCTTAATTAACAAAAATTATTTAGATTAGAATACATCTTAAAATCCTTAATTCATCAGATTAAATAGAAAAAATAATTAAAATAAGCAACATATAAATTTATTTATAATCTATAATATTAAAAATATATATAAAAAAAATGAAATTTTAAATGTTTAATGATCTAAATATATTAAAAATAAATAATCATTAATTAATATCATAATATAATAATGGCAACAATGTCTAATATGTTAATTAATAATAATGAAAAGATAAATGAAATAATAAGTATATCAGAGAAAGAAAATTTAGAAAATATTAGTTGGTTAAAAGAAAATAAATGTGAATGGAACAGACATACATTTTATAAAGAAGCTTTAAATGAAAATTTGGAAAATATGAAATATTTAAGACAAAATGGATGTTCTTGTGATGAAGAAACATTCACAAATGCAGTTTTAAATGGGAATCTAGAAAATATGAAATGGTTAAAAGAAAATGGATGTTCATGGAATGAAGATACATTTTCAAACGCAGCTAAGAATGGAAATTTAGAAAATATGAAATGGTTAAAAGAAAATAAATGTCCATGGAATGAAGATACATTTTATGAAGCAGCGAAAAATGGAAATTTAGAAAATATGAAATGGCTAAAAGAAAATGGATGTCCTTGGGATATGGGTACATTTAATATAGCAGCAAAAAATGGAAATTTAGAAAATATGAAATGGTTAAAAGAAAATGGATGTTATTGGGATAAATGGACATTTGAATATGCAGTTTTAAATGGAAATTTAGAAAATATGAAATGGTTAAGAGAAAATGGATGTCAATGGAATAGTAAAACATTTGCATGTGCAGCTAATAATGGAAATTTAGAAAATATGAAATGGTTAAGAGAAAATGGATGTAAATGGAATAGTAAAACATTTGCATGTGCAGCTTATAATGGAAATTTAGAAAATATGAAATGGTTAAAAGAAAATGGATGTCCTTGGGATGAATGGACATTTACAAATGCAGCTTATAATGGAAATTTAGAAAATATGAAATGGTTAAAAGAAAATGGATGTCATTTGGATGGACATACATTTACGTATGCAGTAAATAATGGAAATTTAGAAAATATGAAATGGTTAAAAGAAAATGGATGTCCTTGGAGTATAGGTACGCTTTCGAGTGCAGTGAAAAATGGAAATTTAGAAAATATGAAATGGTTAAAAGAAAATGGATGTCCATGGTGGATGTGGACATTTGCAGAAGCAGCTAAGAATGGAAATTTAGAAAATATGAAATGGTTAAAAGAAAATGGTTGTGAATGGGATGAAATGACATTTATGTATGCAGCAAAGAATGGAAATTTAGAGAATATGAAATGGTTAAAAGAAAATGGATGTTTGTATAATATACGAACATTTGAATATGCAGCAAATAATGGAAATTTAGAAAATATGAAATGGTTAAAGGAAAATGGATGTCCTTGGAATGAATATACATTTTATGAAGCAGCTTTAAATGGAAATTTAGAAAATATGAAATGGTTAAAAGAAAATGAATGTCCATGGAATGAAGATACATTTTCAATCGCAGCTTTTAATGGAAATTTAAAAAATATAAAATGGTTAAGAGAAAATGAATGTCCATGGAATGAATACACATTTGAAAATGCAGTAAGAAACGGAAATTTAGAAAATATGAAATGGTTAAGAGAAAATGAATGTCCTTGGAATGAACAGATATTTGCATATGCAGCTGAAAATGGAAATTTAGAAAATATGAAATGGTTAAAAGAAAATGAATGTGAATGGGATGAAAAAACATTTGAAAATGCAGTAAGAAACGGAAATTTAGAAAATATGAAATGGCTAAAAGAAAATGGATGTCCTTGGAATGAAAAGATATTTGCACATGCAGCTTTAAATGGAAATTTAGAAAATATGAAATGGTTAAAAGAAAATGGATGTCCTTGGGACAAATGGACATTTATGTTTGCAGTATTGAATGGAAATTTATAAAATATGAAATGGTTAAAAAAAAATGGATGTCCAAGAAATAAGAAAAGAATACAAAATTGATGTTTTAAATATATATATGTAAAATAGTATTAAAAAATGTAAATTTGTAGGATGAATATTATTTAATAAATTTGTTTATAATTCGTAATATTATATATAAAAAAATGAAGTTTTTAATATAATATATTCCCATTATGTCAAAGATAAATGACTAACGTTTGATATTATACAACAACAATGGCAGCAATGGCTCAAGTGTTAATGAATAAGATGGATGAAATAATAGGGATATCTGCATTTTTACCGAAATTTTACAATGGATCTAATAAAATTGGGGACTTTATGTCAAATGATGAAAATAAAATGTATTATTGTTCAAGAAAATATAGTGGTTCATTAATATCGATGACAGTGGTAATGGCAGAAGGAAGACTACATTTAATATATAAAAGTAAAAATTCGCAAGATAATGAATTTACAAAATTGGGAAGGATAATATTTACACTATATTTTTTGGCGATTACACGAGCGAAAAATGAGAAGAATGATGATGAAACAATTGAGAAATATGAAAATAGAATAGAAGAACAATTAGATGTGGAAATGTATAAATTAATGTTATTTATGTATGTATTTAAAATGACAATACATTTTGAATTAATGGAAAATTTACTGCATCATCATGCACAAATTTATGATAAATGTGTGCCAATAATAACGGCGATGACATATATAAAAGAAAATGTGAACAATGTAGTACCATTTAATGAGATGGTAAATATATGTAATGATTTTGGTTTGCCTTTTCCGGAATTTACAATATTGAGGACGAGGGAACAGTATAATAATTTTAAAATGAGAGTGGATATGGATGAAATAAATGAAAGAGAATTAGTGACATCAATAATAAATCATAAATATATAGACAGTAAAAAGATGAAACCGATAAGGGAAGGTTGGGTGGTAAAGTTTTGTTCAGTAAAAAATGATGAATTGTTGATAAAGGACATTACAAAAAAACAAAAAGAAGAAAGGGTAAAGATAATAAGAGAGTTGGACATAATAATGGAAAAATTTAACAAAATTGTGCAAGAACCAGAAATAGAGAATATATTAAATAGTGAAAAAACTGTAAAGAACACTGGGAAATTATATAATTTTTTGGATGGATTATTAAATGAATTTATAAAAAATTATGAATATCCAATAAAATTTGTTCATTGTTATAAATGTGATAGAAAAGAAGAATGTGAAGATCTAACAGAAGAAATAAAAAGTAAAATATTAAATTTGCCAAATATACAAATGGAAAATTTAGTAGAATTAAATGTGTGTCATACATATATCAATATTTCAAACACAAGATTAAATTCTTTTGTGTTAGAAGCATCAAGTGAAATATTTAGAAAATATCCAAATTTGCCCCGTGGCTTATCAATAATTTGTGGTTCAGAGTGTGATGATAAAGTGTCAAACTTTAATAAAAAACGTTTAAGTATGATATATCAAATATCAAATATGCCTTCGATTGTTGATTTTATCAATGATCAAGAAAAAGAGACATATTATGATGTTGAATGTATAATAAAGATGAAAACAACCGAATATTATATATACACGAATGTGATAAGAACAATATTAGATGAAACATTAAAAGAGGATTGCAAGGAAGTGAATATAGAAAAATTAAGGGAAATGATAATGAAATTTGTGTCAAATAATGGAAGGAGAATATTAAAAATTCAGGAGAATGAATGGATTAATAATTATGTGGTTATACATGTGGAAAAATTTGTAAATTATTCAATGGGAAGGCTTAATAAGAATGAATTGAATAATAGACAAAAACTTGTTTCAAAATATTTAAATTTATATGATAAATTTTTGAAAAATGGGAATGAACGAAAAATTCCATATCATCAATTGATGATGTTTAATGAATGGCTTGAATCTAGAATACAAATCGAGGAATATCGAAGAAGACAACAAATGATTTTATGTAGACCAAAATAATTTCGGAAGTATTGAAACATAACAAATTTATTTATAAAAAAATGAAAAAAAAAATATAAGATATATAATGGAATAATAAAATTATAATATAATAATATAATACAACATAGTATAAAAAATGATGTATAATGATGAAGAATTAAAAAAAATACAGTTTACAAATATAATAAAGATGTTAAATGCGAGACAAAAAATAAATAATAATGATAATTTAGATAATATAATGGAAGATTTATATAGGAATTATAATAATGTTGAAGAAACAACAAATATAAATATAAATGGTAAAAAAATATATATAAAATTTATATATATGACATTAATGACAATAAAAAATAAATCATCAAGTATAAGAAATTTTTTAGAAAAAGAAGGTAAAAAAATATTATTAGTTAATGATGTAAAGCCAACTGCAATAAAACAAATATTACAATTTGATGATGTAGAAGTATTCAATATGACATTTTTTAATATAAATTTAATAGATAATGTATTAGTACCAAAACATATAAGACTAAATGAAGAAGAAAAAAATAAAGTTATAAAAGAGTATACTGATAATATTCAACAGTTTAAAGTGTTATGTATTGATGATCCAGTATCAAAATATTATAATTATAAAGTAGGAGATTTAGTAAGGATAGAAAGACCATCCGTAGCAACAGGAATAAGTACAGATTACAGAGTGGTAAGTAATATATTAATGCAAATATAAAAATGGATAATTTTAATAGATAATTTTAATAGATAATTTTAATAGATAATTTTTGTGTGATTTATTGAGAAAATTAAAAAATTTGTGATAATAGCTGAATATTTTTGTTCATTTAATAAGTTAAATTCATAACTGTTATCTTTAATTTGTTTAATTATATCAACAACACCACATATTTTAGATATTTCAATAATAAAACATATATTATTGAAATGGATTGAATTGATAAGTTTATTACTAAAACTATTTTGTTCTAAATTATAATTATCATTTAATAAAACTTCTAATAAATTACATTTTTCATCGGAAGATATTTTGTTGTCAATATTAACAACAAAATTATATAAAATATCATTGCTGTAATCATTACCAAATTTATATATGATAAATAATTTTACAAAAAAAGCAATTAAATTTTTATGTTTATATGAAGTGAATTTATTTTTTTCTATTAAATTATATAATAAAGTATAATCATTGTAATAATTTTCAAAAGTTATTAATTCATCATTATTATCATTATTATTATTGATAAAACCACAATTAAGTAATAATGTTGTTATGTTATTTTTATCACAACATTTCATAGAATTAATTAACAATTGATTAAAACATAAATTTTTGTTAATATATTCGTTTATTAATTCAGATAATAATTCAATATATATATCTGTATTTTTAATGTATAAATTGTTATTGATAAAATTGATGATGATATTTTTTTGGATATTATCATAATTATTGATAACAATATTCATATGATAAAAAGATCAATATTTTATATAATGATGGAAAAAATAAAGATAAAAAAAATCATTTTTTTATATAAAAAATATTAATGTATATAATATAATTCTTTTTTTTATTTATTGTATATAATAGTAGTTTCTTTCATTTTGTCTTTTTTCATATTAGAAACAATCATATCAAACAAATAATATAATATTGTAAAAATTATTAAATAACATAAATATTCATTATTATTTATAAAATCCATTAAACCACTATATCCTCCATACATTCTCTGATATGGATTATATGAAGGCATTCCACCATAATTCATACCATTCATACCATTCATACCATTCATACCATTCATACCATTCATACTATACATATTTGTTTGATAAGGATTATAAGAAGGCATACCACCATAATTTGTAACAGGAATATCATCACTACTAAACATACTATAAATGGCATATAATATAATACAGAAAATGATAAAACCTAAAATAAATGGTAAAAGAGACATAAAGGTAAACCCACTTATTACAGAATCTGCAAGTGCATTAATATCAATACCTTTATTATCAGAAACAGCAACAATGTCAGTTTTATTGGAAGTGGTATTATCGGTGTTATTTTTAAGTGAATTATCTGTTTTCATTTTGGAGAAGGCATCTAATTTAAGTGATTTAGAAAAATCTTCGCCAACATTAGAAACGTTCATACATTTATTAATAGCTTTAGAGATGATACTTTGTTTAATATTGCTGATATCAACACAACCAGAAGTATCAATATTACCAATATCGATAATATTTTGTTGCATAGATTTGATATCACATTTATTTTCAGCGGATTGGTTAGTATTTTTTTGTATGATATTTTCGATGATATTAGATGTTTCATTTTCATTATTGACGATATTAGTTAATTTATTAGTAATTTTGTTTAAAGTGTCATTTGATATTTTATTTTTAGAATTACCACCAACACCAACACTTAAATCTAAACCACTAGTTTTAACTTGTGATTGAAGAGAACTAATATTATCTAAAATATTTTTTAACTCACCCTGAACATTAGTTTTATCAACTACATTGGAAGAAACTTGTTGTTTTAAATCTTCTTGAAATTTATTGGTAAGAATGGCTTGATTAACAGCATCAAGATTAACTTTGCTTTTAATGGATTGATTAATACCAGATAATTTAAAACCACAATCACCGGCTTTAACATTACCAATAGAAATGACATTAGAAGAAGAAGAAGTAGCGGTGGAACTATTCGAAATATTTTGTATAATGTTTGATGTGGTACTATTAACAGTTTTATTGATAGTTTTGTTTATGTTAGAAATACTATTTTTAATTTCATTAACAGTGTCATTAACAGTTTTATTATTAACTTCTTGAGATTTTTTTTCAAATAGGCCAAAAACCATATACAGAAAAATAATTATTTATAAAATATAATAATATAATTAATATTATTATATTTTATAAATAATTATTTATATGGGAAATACTATAACGACACAAGAAGGGGGAAACACAATTATAAAAAATAATTATCCAACCTTAAAACAACAAATTGAAGATTCATTAATAGATTCAACTTTTGAACAAGGTAATCACGTTAAATATAATAGAAAACGTTTATGTTGTTTAAGAAAAAATAAAGGAACACAATCAGCAACGATAAAACTTCCTATTGCTGATATAAATTCGTCATCATCTAAAAAAAATCTAAATGATTATGGAAATGGTAATGCTGATGTATTAGACTATATTAAAACTTACTCAACTATTACTTTAACTAGAACAATGACAGATGAAATGTGCAATATAGATGGCACAGATTATGCACCACAGGAGAATGCATGTGATACATTCTATAAAAATTTTTGTAAAAGTGTATATGATGAGAATGTAAAAATATTTGGTAATACTGTGAATGCATCATATCTAATGCCTCCAAAAGGAGCAACACTTGAAGAACAAGATAAAGTTCAATATGCACATTGGAGTTCTGATTGTAATTGTAATAATAGTATATATGCATTGCAAACACCACCAACAGATATTGATATTGCTGCAATAAAATTATCATGTGGTGGGGGAGCTCAATGTGCTCCTATATTATGGGATACACAATGTAAAACAGCCAATCGGAATGATTTAACACCAATGCCATATTGGACAAAAAATGATGAAGAAAAATCAAAAGTACCAATGACAATATGTTCAAATCAAATAAATGTAGGAGATATCGAGTCAAAAGGCAAAACTGATATATCAAAAATAAAATTAGTAAATAATTGTTCAGGTGGAAATAATGACAATAATCAAAAAATTAACAATAACAATAACAATAACAATATCAATAACAATAACAATAACAATAACAATAACAATAACAATAACAATAACAATAACAATAACAATAACAATAACAATAACAATAACAATAACAATAATAATAACAATAATAATAATAATAACAATAATAATAACAATAACAATAACAATGATGATGAAGATAATTGGGATGAGAATGATGATGAGAATGTGGATGAGAATGATGATGAGAATGATGGTGATAATGTGGATGAGAATGATGAAGATAATGTGGATGATAATAAGGATGAGAATGTGGATGAGAAAAAGACACAATTAGAAGAACCAACAATTATACAGAAGAAAGAATCAATATTGGATGATATAAGTAATAATAAACAATATAGAATGATAGGAATAATGATATTAATAATGGTGATATTGTTTATAATTTATATAATATATAAAAAAATGAATAAAAAAATGTCATTTGGTTATGGAAATTTTGTGCCACAATATGGAATGCCATATTATAGATAGAAAATCATTAATCAAATAATAACATCCATTTTTTAAATTTGTGGTTATAGATACATTTATGTGTAAAAGTAGAGTTAGGTTGATTTTTGCAAAAATGGGACATTTTAGTAGTAGGAATATGTAATATTCCTGTTCTATTATTGACATTATTATTATCATTATTTATATTATAAACTTCAAATACATCACTAATATTAGTTTTTTTGATAAGGAAAGTATTAATCAAATTATAATCGAGTTGATATTTATTTGAGATATATTTGGATGTAATAGGAATTGATAAATGTATATAATGTTCATCGGGAATATTATTTTTTTTGTTATTGTTAATATATCCATTTAATAGATCTTTTTTACTATAATTGGTTGAAGAAAGAAAATCGGAACCAGTATAAAAATATTTAATATTGTTGGACAATGAAGGTAAGAAAATGAAACCATTAATTTTACATTTAAATTTATTATTTAATAAATTTATATTATCAAAATATAATTGTTTAATATCATTTTTATTAAAAATGTCAATAATGAAGATATTAATACATTTAGTAATATTATTATTAATATTATAAGAGTTAATATTATTAATTAAGATAGTTAGATCTTCAATTTTATTATTGATATTTCTATTAATTATTTGTTGTTCTTTAAAATATAAACAATCATAAATAATAAAATTGAAGGAATAATTATGGTTAAATAATTTACCATAAAAAATGGTTAGTGGAAATAGTTCATAAAAATGTTTATTTTTATAATCACAATAAAAAGAATATATATGTGCATTATTAATATCAACTTGATTTCTATAATATTTTATGTCTTTTTTGTTAATAAATAATTGATATTTTTTACCATGTATAGATACAAACATTAATAAGAAATTGTATCCATTAATATGAGGAGCTATGAAATAATCATTAGTTTTGATATTATTGAGTGTAGAATCATTATTAATAGGGGAATATTTAAAAATATTATTATAGGGGATTGAGGACAAATATAATTTTTCATATAATATGTCAAAAATTATATTTTTCAAATCAAAATTTTTAGAAGAATTATCAATAAATTGCAACATACTATTATTAATTAATTGTTCATCATTATATGTATTAAAACTGTTATTATTATTCATATATTATATTAAATAATAATATAATATTTATATTATATCATATTATAATTATATCATTTTTTTAATAAAAAAATGATATAATTAATATAAATTTATTCTAATATTGATTTATATTGACATACATTTATAAATTGATGACTTATTATTTAGGGGATTATTATGGACAAGAAATATTAGAAGAAGAATTTAAAACACTTACATTAGGGAATGATATTGCGAATATGTTAAAATATGGAATATTTAACAATGATAGAAAGATAAATAAGAGATATTTTGATGAAATAATGAAAGAAATAATATATGAGAATATAAAAAAATATTTACCAAAATATACAACAACATTCATAAATTCGGGAATAAATGGAAAATTAATATTTGGTATAACTGATTATGGAACAATAGAAGGAATACCATTTTTTGGAAATTTATTAGATATTGACATAATGTCGTATGTACATAAAATTTTAATAGATAATTTAAATGATAATAATGAAGATGAAGATTTAATACAAATTATACAAAATATAGATATTGAAATAATAGAATTAGAAATAAATGAAATGTTATTAGATGAACAACATATAGTTAGATATAATAAAATGATAGAAAAAATAAATTATAAACAACAAATAATAGATAATTATGAAATGAAATATAAAAAATGGCTAGAAAATATGAGCAAATATAGTGGGAAATTATCTGATTTTATAAATAATATAATATTAAGATCAGAATTATTAAAATATGTATCACAAAATGGAGGACCAGAAAATGTAATAGAATTTTTAATGAGTCAAGAAACAGTAAATTATGAATTTAAATATGAGAATGTCAAAGACATATACACAGATAGAAATAATTATTTATATTGGATAATAACATATAAAGATTACATATTGCAAGTAAACAAAAAAAATAAACCAGAAGTACCATATTTTAAACCATTTTATCATAATAAAATATCATTTTTTAGACATATAGGGAATGTAAGGAATCATTTATTAAAACAAGGATGTAAATTTTACATATTTAAATTTCATATAAAGGAAGATAAAATAAAGAATCAAATAAAATATAAAGATTTAAATGGGAAATGGATAATAAGCAATAGGATAAACACAAAAGATGGGCCAATAACAACAAAAATTTAAAAAATTAATTTAATAAAAAAATATAAATAATATATTAAAGAATAATATATATTATAAAAATTATTTAAAATATATGTCATTAAGAAAACACAAACATAATATGCTATCATTTGATAACAATATAAATATATTATCTGAACCTTATATAAATATAGATAACAATTTATCTAATATTACTAATGAAAATACACAAATAAAACAACATACAATAATAAATATGAATGATGAACTATCTAATTCTAATAATGAAAATACACAAACAAAACAACATACAGTAATAAATATTGAAGATGATACAACAAAACAAGAAAAAAATATAATATTTAGTATAGATGACATACATACAAATTTAATATTAATATCAAATATAAATCCGAAAGATAAAATGATAATAAATAATAATTTATTAAACATAGATACATCATATATACAATCAATATCAAGAAAAATAAATTATAATAATTGTAATAGAAATGCGACATTATTATTTATAAATAATTTAATGCAACAAACATATAAAATAGTAGATGAATTAATGGATAATAATATAAATGTTGAAATTAATAAAAGTGAATTGTTGCAAAGATTAGGAAGAGAATTAAAAAATAGTATAGATGGACTTTTAAATTTAAAAACATCTTATTATTATGATAAATTAACAATGTCAAGTATAGATGTAATAATAGATAATATCAATAATAAATTAAATATGATAAACAATAAAACAAGTATAAAAAAATAATATATATAGCATTATAATTTGTATAATTATTCAATAATTTATTTTATTATAAAAATTTAGTTTTTTAAAAATATAATTTTTATAATAAAAATTACTTCTTATTTATGTATGGTTTGTTGAAAGTAAATCCATTACTGATAAGTATGTTATTTTTATCATGATAAAATGACTTATGCTTACAATGCCATAAATGATAAAAACGAATGTTTTTATTGACGAAAAGTAATTGTTCTGTAATGAAGTTTTCATCATTAAATAATGATAAATACTCATCACTAAGCATATATAATTTAGTATTATTTTGTAGTGTTAAAAATAAATAATTTATATCATCTAATGTATAATATCTTCCACTTTCTCTAATTCCGTGCAACATTATTTGTGGAATATTAGGAATTTTCTTCATGATATATATTAGATAATGAAAAATATTATTTATTTTATCATAATTATAATTCATGTTATAAGACACATTATAATAAATATCTAAGCTAACTATATTATACAAAACATAATCACTACTTAATCTATAATAACAAAATGAATTTGAAACTTTACATAATATATTCATAAATGACTTGTTCAATAAATCGTTCGATCTATTATATTCATAAATAATGTTATAATTGCCGTCTTCATCGTGTTTAATTTCATACTTAATATATCTATTCCAATATACATCCCAACCATGCTGAAAATTAAAATACATGTTTTTATATTTGTAAGACACAAAATTAAAAACACTTTGTGAAATCCATGGATCAGAAATGGCATAGTAATCCATATGAAAAACAATGTTTGAAAGTCGTTTATTATATAATAATGAATAAAAATTATAAAATGAAGTTCATTTTTTTATAAGTAAATAATTTGTGATTTTTGTATATTAAATAATAAATGAAAAATTGTTTGAATATGTTTATGCATATATAAAATGTTTCTTTAAGATATTTTTTTGTTTATCAGTGTGTTCATTTTCAAAAATAGAATATCCTCTAAGGAAATAAACATTATTTTTGGCAACAATTAATTGCTCTGTAATTAAATTTTTATCATCATTAAATAATGAAATATAATCCATATCAATTATATATAACTTATTGTTACTTTGTAACATTAAAAATAAACAATTAAGTTGATCTAATGTAGGACATTCATCATTCCGATAGAGATTATATAATGTAATTTTTGAAATATTTGGAATTTTTTTCATAATACATAATAAAATATTCAAATAAGAATTATAATCACCAAATTCATTTTCATCCATATATTCAGAAATATTTTTTTCATCAAACCTATCATTCCAATATTTTATTTCACTTAATTTATCATACTTATTATACACATTTCGACTTAGCGCATTATAGATAATATGTAAGTTAAAAATATTAGATAATATATAATCACTAATTAATCTATAATAACTGAATGATCTAGATACTTTACATAATTTATTCATAAAAGTTCTAAATGTACAACCTTCAGAAATTTTATGTTCATAAAGTCTTCCAGTACAATCTACATAATTCTTATATGAAAAATAAGATTTATCAAAGTTACAATTACACTTTTTATGCCATCCGACATAATATTCAAAACGCATATTTTTAGATCTATTTGATACAAAATTAAAGATGGTTTATGATATCCATGGATCAGATATAATATGATAGTTCATATATAAAATGGTATTTGAAAGTTGTTTATTTTATAATAATGAATAAAAATTATAAAACAAAGTTCATTTTTTTATAAGTAAATAATTGATAATTTAAATATATCTAACTAATTATTCTTTAGTGTTATATATTTATTAAATGATAAATGAAAAATTGTTTGAAAAATTTTATGTATACATAAAATTTTTCTTTAAAACATGTATACGTTTATCAATATTCCCGCCAAAAAACAGATGATTCTGAAAATAAACATAATTTTTTGCAAGAATTAATTGTTCTGAAACAACATCTTCATCATCATTAAACAACGAAATATATTGAATATCAGTTATATATAATTTATTATTATTTTGTAACATTAAAAACAAACAATTTAATTGATTTAATATAGGATATTTTTTATCTTTATTGATGTTAAATAGTTTAATTTTTGAAATATTTGGAATTTTATTTTTAATACATAACAAACTATCTAAACTATAATATCTATTTTTTAGTGATTTTACATAATTGTCCATATAATCAAAAATAGTATATTTAAAATTTATGTTCCAATGTTCCATTTCAGATAATTCATCATACTTATTATGTATATTGTAATGTTCAACATTATAAAAAATTTCCAAGTTGATAATATTAAATAATACATAATCGCTTGACAATCTATAATAATTAAATAATTTAGAAACTTTACATAATTTATTCATAAAAGTTCTAAATGTACAACCTTCTGAAATTTCATGTTCATAATATCTCCCAGTATAATGTATATAATCGCCATATGAATTATAAATTTTGTAATCGAAATCGTCTGGTTTGTTGATATCGCAATGACAATCCATATTCCATCCAACATAATATTGATAACGCATATTTTTATATTTATTAGATACAAAATTAAATATAGATTGTGAAATCCATGGATCAGATATAATATGATAATTCATATGAAAAATAATAATTGAAAGTCATTTATTTTATAATAATAGATAAAAATTATAAAAGAAAATTCATTTTTTTAGAAGTAAATAATTAATAATTCAAATATATTTAACTAATTATTATTTGGTGTTAAATGTTTTTTAAATGATAAATGAAAATCGTTTGAATATGTTTACCTATATCTAAATTTTTCCTTCAATATGCGTATGCGTTTTTGAATATGTTTTTCATATATATAATTTTCCGAATAAAAACGAATATTATTTTTAGCAATCATTAATTGTTCTGTAAAGAAGTTTTCATTATCATTAAACAATGAAACATATCTAATATCACTTATCCATAATTTATTGTTGTTTTGTAACATCAAAAATAAACGATTTAGTTGGTCTAATATAGGATATCTTTCGTCTTCATTGATGTGGTATAGTTTAATTTTAGAAATATTTGGAATTTTTGACAAGATACAAAATAAAAAATTTAAATCATTGTATCCTCTTGTATATTTTTCTTCTTTCATATGATCGGAAATAGTGTTTCTATAGTTTTCATTCCAACATTTCATTTTACATAATTTATCATACTTGTTAGGTATATCATGATATTCAACATTATAGAAGATTTCTAAGTCAAAAATACCAGATAATACATAATCACTACTTAATCTATAATAACTAAATGATTTAGAAACTTTACATAATTTATTCATAAAAGTTCTAAATGTGCAATCTTCTGCAATTTCATGTTCATAATATCTTCCAGTTTTGTATTTATAATCAGAATATGAATCATAGATACCGTCATCGGAGTCATCGGGGTCATCTGGATCAACTGGGCAATGTTGTTTGTTGATGTTGCAATAACAATCCATATTCCATCCAACATAATATTCAAAACTCATATATTTAGATTCTTGATATACAAAATTAAATACACATTGTGAAATCCATGGATCGGATATAATATGATAATCTATGTGGGAAATAATAATTGAAAGTTGTTTATTTTTATAATAATGGATGAAAATTATAAAATAAAGTTCATTTTTTTATAAGTGAATGATTTATGGTTTATAAATGCTGTAATAAAAATATATTATCCAAATATATTAATGAATATATTAAAATTTTTCCTTAAGATATCTAGTCGTTTCTTATGATAATCACTATATAACCAATAATATAATTTTTCATCACAATAAAAATAAACATAATTTTTTGCAAGAATTAATTGTTCTGAAACAATGTCTTCATTGTCATTAAATAATGAAATATATTCAGAATCAATTATAAATAATTTATTATTGTTTTGTAACATTAAAAATAATCGATTTAGTTGATTTAATACAGGATATTTTATACGTTGTAGTTCAATTTTTGAAATATTCGGAATCTTATTTTTAATACATAACAAATCGTCCAAACTATAGTACACACTTTTGTACGAATATATATGACTTTTCATAAAACTAAATAATGTGTGTATACAATGTGTGTAGCAATTATTAAAATGTGTATCCCAATGTTTTATTTCACACAACTTATCGTACTCGTTTTGTGTATTAAAATGTGTATTCCAATGTTTTATTTCACACAACATTTCGTACTTGTTTTGTGTATTAAAATGTGTATTCCAATGTTTTATTTCACACAACTTATCGTACTTGTTTTGTGTATTATAATGTTTAGCATCATAAATGATTTCTAAGTTAATAATATTAGATAATATATAATCACTACTTAATCTATAATAACTAAAAGATTTAGAAACTTTACATAATTTATTCATAAAAGTTCTAAATGTACAACCTTCAGAAATTTCATGTTCAAAATATCTTTTTGTATTGTGTTTATGATTGGGTTCATCATAGTTAACGGGGCCATATTGCTTGTTGATGTTGCAATTACAATTCATATTCCATCCAGCATAAAAATCAAATCTCATATATTTGGATTCTCGATACACAAAATTAAAAATACTTTGTGAAATCCATGGATCGGATATGATATGATAATCCATATGGGAAATAATAATTGAAAGTCATTTATTTTATAATAATAGATAAAAATTATAAAAGAAAATTCATTTTTTTATAAGTGAATGATTTATGGTTTATAAATGCTGTAATAAAAATATATTATCCAAATATATTAATGAATATATAAAATTTTTCCTTAAGATATCTAGTCGTTTCTTATAATAATCACTATATGGCCAATAATATACTTCTTCATCACAATAAAAATAAACATAATTTTTTGCAATAATTAATTGTTCTGAAACAATGTCTTTATCATCATTGAACAATGAAACATATTCAGAATCAATTATAAATAATTTATTATTATTTTGTAACATTAAAAATAAACGATTTAGTTGATTTAATATAGGATATTTTATATTTTTTAGTTCAATTTTTGAAATATTTGGAATCTTATTTTTAATACATAACAAAATGTCTAAACTATAGTACATACTTTTGTACGAATGTATACGACTTACCATAAGATTAAAAATTGTGTGTATGCGATGCGTGTAGCAATTATTAAAATGTGTATCCCAATGTTTTATTTCACACAACTTATCGTACTTGTTTTGTGTATTATAATGTTTAGCATCATAAATGATTTCTAAGTTAATAATATTAGATAATATATAATCACTACTTAATCTATAATAACTAAAAGATTTAGAAACTTTACATAATTTATTCATAAAAGTTCTAAATGTACAACCTTTGGAAATTTCATGTTCAAAATATCTTTCTGTATTGTGTTTATGATTGGGTTCATCATAGTTAACGGGGCCATATTGCTTGTTGATGTTGCAATTACAATCCATATTCCATCCAGCATAAAATTCAAATCTCATATATTTGGATTCTCGATACACAAAATTAAAAATACTTTGTGAAATCCATGGATCGGATATGATATGATAATCCATATGAGAAATAATGATTGAAAGTTGTTTATTTTTATAATAATGGATAAAAATTATAAAATAAAGTTCATTTTTTTAGTATAGATAATTATGTATATTGAATAAGAAAGTCATTAAAATAATTATAATCAATATCATTATCATTTAATAATTCAGTGATAGAAATACGTTCATTAATATTGTTAGTAAAAGAGTCATTAATTTTTGTATTATTTATATTAGTAAAATTTTTAATAATTTTTCCAAAAGAGAAAATGTCAGTTTTATAGTTAAAAGGTAAATTATTGATAAGTTCATTAGAAACATATTCTTTATATTTTTCAGTATTTATTAAATTATTTGTCCAAAAGTCAATAAAAAAAACAGTTTCAAAACAACTAATTTTAAAGGATTTTGAATTATTAGAATATAAAATTTTAGAAGGATTTATATTACAATGGATAATTTTATTTTTATAAAGATGATAAATACCATTAACAAGATCATTATATAATTGTTGTTGTAAAGGGATATTATTGATAATATTAATTTCGGATAAATTAAAAATATCACAAAGTTCCATGACAATATAAAAATGATTTTTTAGGAAGAAATATCCATAATATTTAATGACATTATTGTTATCATTAATATTTAAATCAATATATTTTTTTATTATATTAATTTTGTCAGCATTATATGAATTTAGATTAACGATTTTGATGGCGACTTCAATATTAATGTTAGTTTCATCATATCCATAATAAATATTTGAATTATTGGAACTATATAAACAAGATTCATTACAAATTATGTATCTATCGATTTTATGCATATAGATAATTATTAATATAATGATAATTTAAATAATAAAAATAAAAATTATAAATTTTAAATTATAAATTTAATTGATCAATAGTTAATTTTAGATTATTTATCATTGTAATAATTTCCAATTGTTTATCTT
>Ga0255214_1000099_pt1 | contig 22463 bp, 18 predicted proteins | sample Miss_Law_RepB_8d_FD_189951 | JGI IMG/M metagenome (GOLD analysis project Ga0255214, IMG submission 189951) | Freshwater microbial communities from Mississippi River, Louisiana, United States - Miss_Law_RepB_8d | ecosystem: Environmental > Aquatic > Freshwater > River | place: USA: Louisiana... | reverse complement strand
GATGCACGTCATCACGCAGCGCCTTTTGCCAGCCCTTATTGGCGAGTGCCAGCACATGGCGCAAGGTGGCATTGTTGAGCGCATAGGTTGAGGTACGCGCCACCCCACCCGGCATGTTCGCCACGCAATAATGCACAATGCCATCAACCACAAAGGTCGGCTCGGCATGCGTGGTGGGGCGCGAGGTTTCAAAGCAGCCGCCCTGATCAATCGCCACATCCACCAGCACTGCGCCCGGCTTCATGCGGGCCAGCATGGCACGGCTGACCAGCTTGGGAGCTGCAGCACCGGGCACCAGCACCGCCCCGATGACCAGATCTGCCTGCGGAATGAGTTCATCCAGCACAGCGCGGCTGGAATAAATCACCTTGGCGCGGGATTCAAACTGGCTTTCCAGCTTTTCCAAAACCAGCGGGTTGCGATCCAGCACCGTCACATCTGCATGCAGGCCAACCGCCATCTGCGCGGCATGATGACCCACTACGCCACCACCGATGATAACAACTTTGCCCGGCGGTACGCCCGGCACGCCGCCTAACAACACACCGCGCCCGCCATGTGATTTCTCCAGGGCCGTTGCGCCCGCCTGAATGGACATGCGCCCGGCCACCTGGCTCATGGGCTTGAGCAGCGGCAGGCCGCCTTGATCATCCGTTACAGTTTCATAGGCAATGCAGATGGCCTTGGACGCGATCAGGTCCTTGGTCTGCTCCGGGTCCGGTGCCAGATGCAGATAGGTGAACAACACCTGCCCGGCGCGCAGCATTTTACGCTCAGCCGCCTGCGGCTCCTTGACCTTTACAATCAGGGCGGAGGCCTCAAACACATCTGCCGCACTGGGCGCAATCTGCGCACCGACGGCAAGATATTGCGCATCATCCGCGCCAATGCCTAGGCCTGCGCCGGTTTCAACCAGCACCTGATGGCCAGCGGCGACCACTTCGGCCACGCTTTCAGGCGTGAGGCCGACGCGAAATTCATTGTTTTTGATCTCTTTGGGCACACCGATGCGCATGATGCTCTCCTGTTGGCCAGCTCCTGCCAGCTTTTGTCAGCGCCCTAGTCTAACCGATCGGGTAATTTCGCAAAGCCACCAGATGTGCCTTGCAGCATTTCTCTATCGCCCCAAGACCCGCAGCGCGCCAAGCAGATTGGCATGATCATCCCGCCAAAGTGGCGTTGCATCTGCCGGCACCAGATGCCACCCCGCCGCAGCGAGGGCGGACATATCCTGATCATAACGGGCCAGCGCCACCCAGGTCTGCGGCGCGCGCCACATCTGCCAGCCGGTGGCCGCTGCCTGCACGGCCAATTGCGGGACAAAATTATAATAGCGGCTATTGAGGTTATAAACGATGACCCCATGGGGCGAGACCCGCGCCTGATAAAGCTGCAGCGCCTCCAGCGAGATCAGATGCAGCGGAATTTGCCCGCCATGAAAGGCATCGACGATCAGAACATCATAACCGGCGGCTTCGTCCTGCTGCAGCAACAGGCGGCCATCGCCCATGCGCCAGCGTGGCTCGCCACAAAGCTTGAGATAGCTGAACTCATCCGCCGCAATGGTCCGGTATTTGTCATCAATCTCATAGACCGTGAACTGACGCGTGGGCGTGGTGTAACACAGCGCAATGCCAGCCCCCAGACCAACCATGCCCACTTGTTGCACCGTTGGGGTCATCAAGGGCGCGAGCAGATCAAAATACAATTCTGGCACCTGCGCGGGTGTTGGCGTGAGGCGCTGACCGCCATCGACCCCATCTCCACTGGCCAGCCAGCGCCAGAGTTGGCCCTGCGGGCCCGGCGCATCATATACCTGCACCAAGCCAAAGAAGTTGCGGTAATAACGGTGGTCTGGCTGCGCCAGCAGCACGCCGGTCCAGCCCATCAGCCCCATCAAGGCCAGCGCACTTGCCCCCCGCAGCCAGCGGGAAGCGCCGCTCATTTTTCCAAACAGCATCACGGCGAGCAGCGCCACCAGCGGATATTCAATCGGTACCACCAGCACATGCGGCACGATCAGCACATGAACCAACCCGGCCAACGCGCCACCTAGAGCAAGCCAGACATAATAATGGGTGAGCTGGGCCGCATCCGGGCGGCTAGCCGCAAGCAACCGGTGAAAATGCAAGGCCAAGGCATAGAAGCTGACCAGCACACCAAGCATCACGCCAACCGGGCTAAACGGCAGCATCAGCAGCGCTACCAGTAACGCCACTAAACTCAGCGGCAGTAAGATAGCGGCCGATGAATGCTGCCCCGGCTGCGTGATTTGAGCAAAGGCCTGAATGAGGCTGACCAGATACAGCAGCAGCGGCAAAATCCAGAGCAGCGGCAGCGAACCAAAATGCGTCACCAGCATTTGCGTGCAGCCATATGACAAGCTCACCGGGATAGCCGCCAAGATAACCCAATTTATAATCTGGCGCGTATCGCAGCTAGCGGCAGCGCTGGTGCTATTTTGTAGCACGGGCACCAAACGCACCACCAGCGCCAGCAGGAGCGCGACCATACCCAGCAACAGAATATAAGCCCCATACAGCAGGCTCTGTTGCGTCTGCAGCCCCACTAACGGATCGAGTAATAAGGGGCAGAGCAGTAACCCCAAAACGCTTCCCGCATTGCTGGTCGCATAGAGGCGGTACGCCTTGAGCTCACCCAAGCCAGCGGCTGCAATAATGCGCGCCAGCACGCCACTGACCATACTCAGCGCCACAAACGGCACAGCTAACGCGGCTGCCAATTTACCCAATATCACGACAGCGCCAATATCAGCCGATGGCGTACCACTGATCTGAATTGGCATAAATCCAAGGCCCGCCAGCAACCCAAGCCCCGTCAGCAGCACATGTAGCCGGGCGGGCACCTGCCGCAAAAGATGCGTCATCATATACCCGGCCAGCAAGGCAAGCTGAAAGAAGCACAGCGCGGTCAGCCAGCCGCCGGGGGCACCGCCGACAAGCGGCAACAGCAGCCGTCCGGTAAGCGGCTGAATGGCAAACATCAACAGCGCGCTTAAAAAGACGGTGCAGATGGTCACAGGCAGAAGCAGGGAAGAAAACCGCATGCCGCACTCTAGCAAATTTATGGGCGGGGCAGCAGGCCCCACGCGCAAATCAGCGCACCAGCTTTTCCATGCCGGTGGCCAGCTGACCGAAGTGCGCAACTGTTTGCGGCCCTTGGGTTGTAATATCCACAAATTTGCCGCCACAATTGAAATAACCCATCACCATGGTGTTGGGGCCAACGGTGACTTCAAAGCGTTCACCGCCGTCGCAGACAGCAAGCGGCGTGAGCTTGGCGGCTGACCCCCAAGCCTCCAGAGACTGGGTGAACATCTCATGATAGTGGGCCTGCAACTGTTCAGGCGTAACACCGTCTGTTGCCGGATCATGGCGATAGGCACTCGCCTTTTCAGTCTCGCTCGTTAAGCCGTCAGGTGCTACCTGGGCCCAAGAGCAGCCATCGCCGCCAGCATAACTGACGGCTCCTACGTAGGGCTCGGCCAACAAGGCACAAACCTTGAAACTGAAGGGCTGCTCATCGGCCGCCTGCGCCACTCCGGCTGCGGCCCCAGTCAACAAAATCAACCCCGCTGTCATCAATCCAGAGCCGCGCATTGCAATCCTTCCCGCGTTACAATCAGTAGCGCGCTTATAGAGCAAAAGTGGAATTTTAACAGGCAACAAAAAAGCCGCCCTAAGGCGGCTGCTTGTCTGAATTGGAGCGGGCGAAGGGATTCGAACCCTCGACCCTAACCTTGGCAATCTCGCTCTGCCGGTTGCAGCCGAATGTACCCGGTTGCATAAGTGACTGAAAGAACTGATAAAATTGGAAACAGTGCTGTTTCCGATTGCACGGCGCTGTAGCCACAAACCTACGCGGAACCTACGCCGAATGCCACAGCTCAACATTACCGAAGACCAGCTCGCCCGTCTCCCGCTCGCCTCCGGCAACCAGCGCGTTACCTACCTCGACAAGAAGCTGAAGGGCTTTTCGGTAATTGCTGGCAAACGTGCGCTTTCCTTCTATGCCCAACGTGACGTTAAGGGCAAGACACACAAGGTATTTCTTGGCCGACATGGCGAAATCTCGGTTCTGAAGGCCCGCGAGGCTGCCGAAGATGTCATTTATGGCATGCGCAAAGGCGAAGCCCGCTATCTTGAGCGAACCAACCCCACGCTGCGCATGGCACTGGAACTGTATCTGTCCCATGTGCGCTCCTGCGAACAGCACAAATACCATGTGCGCCGCGCCTGTGAGCACTGGCTGAAAGACTGGATGGATCGGCCATTGCGTGACATTACGCGCGGCATGGTGCTGACTCGGCATAAGGAATTGGGCCGCGATGGCGTAAGCATGGCCAATGACACCATGCGAGCCTTCCGCATTGTGTACCACGCGGCACTAGCGCACTATGAAAATATCAGCCTGCCAATCTGCCCAACAATTGCCCTGCGCGGTCGCTGGTATACGCCCGCAAATACCCGCAACGGCGCAATTCGTGACCTGAAGGGTTGGTACGCAGCTGTGAGCACACTCACCAACCCAACACATCAAGCCATTTATATGCTCTGCCTGTTTACTGGTCTGCGCCGTGGCGAAGCCTGCAAGCTCGAATGGGACAGGGTTATGCCTGACCGTCTCTTTATTCGTGAGAACAAGGCCAATCGCCCATTCTATCTGCCCATCACGGCGCGCCACCTTGCTATTATTGAGCCTATGCGTGGGTTAGATGATAGGTGGGTGTTTCCCGACCGCTACGGCAAAGGCCCAACCAATGACCCTCGCCAAGTTTCCGTTCCCGGCTCTATTCACAGCTTGCGCCACACCTTTGCTTCTGTTGGCGCGGAGCTTGGTATTCCCGATGACACCATTGGCCGCCTTCTCAACCACGCCAGCGGAAAAATCACATCACGCTATATCAGCGTAAACGTAGATGCCCTCCGCGAACCAATGGAACGGATCGTTGCGGAAATCGAAAAGCGCTTAGGCTAGCACAGCTGTTTAATTAACTATCAAGTGGTTCTTACATGGCCACCAAATTTCTTTGTTGTATCCAACCGCATACTGACCGATGATTTTTGCATGCACAGTGGTTTGTGCAGCAGCCAGAATGGAACGGAAGGCGTCATTCTGTGTCCCCATTGGGACTGTCGGGAAAGCCCTTATCACAGTCCCCGGCTTGTTTCTTGACAGAAGCAAAGGGGGCACCATGAGTACCACTTTATATACTACGTCACAGGCAGCGGACTATCTCCAGCTTGCTACATCCACCCTTGAGCATTGGCGGCTAGCCGGACGCGGGCCAGCCTTTGTCCGCATTGGCAAGCAGGTGCGCTACCGCTTCCAAGACATCGAGGCATTCCTGAACCAGCAGCTGGTTCGCGCATAAACAAACCCGGCCTTCGCAAGAAGGCCGGGTTGTGAGCGATTGGCTGCATTAGGACTGAACACCCGTATTATAACGCCTGCCAACGCTCATTCCAACCGGGATGAGGCAAACATGAGCACTATTCACATCACTGAAAATACTGCGGCAAGATTTCTTGCTCGCTTCTCTGGCTATGAACACGCCCACCTTACTTATGAAACTGGCTCCGAGACACCTAAGAATAACGGTAAACTGGAAACGCGCTATCGCACCATTAAAAACGGCGCCACAGTTACTGACGTAGTTAGGCATCTTCGTGGTGAACAACCTCTGGCCATTTCTCCAATCCGCGAGAACGGCGAGTGCTCTTGGGGTGTAGTGGATGTTGACCAGTACGGTATGTCTGAAGATGATTTCAGTGATCTCAAAACGCGCCTCTTCAAATTCAAAATTGCAGTCGTGCGCTCCAAGTCTGGAGGTGCTCACATCCCTGTTTTTTCAGATGTTCCGGTTCCCGCTATAATCATGCAGGATTGCCTGAAGTATATTGCACGGGCTCTTAAGAAGGGCACGAAATATGAAATCTTCCCCAAGCAGCTTGAAGTGCGTCCCGGGGACACGCCCAGCCCCATCAATCTGCCTTACTACGGCAGCGAGCGCCATTGCGTTGCCTACTCAGATGGCGCTCGCACTGGTGCAATGGTAGAAACAGAGAACAATGTCGATTTGTTTCTGTCCGTAATCGATAATTACCTCACCCACACATCTACTGAAATCGAGGGCTTGGCCGCCCGTTACCATAGCGGAGAACGCAACCAGCCAGTTCGCCAGACTGACGTTGGTTACAAAGAACCGGAAGATGCTGCGGGCCGTAACGAGCACCTTTATAAGACCGGCTGCTCCATGCGCGCTCGCGGTGCAGAAATGTCAGAAATCGAAGCTGTTTTGCAGGACATGAACCGCCAGTATGCCGAAGCAAATCACCCATTGTGGGTTGGCAAAGGTGAACTTGAGCAGGACTCTCTCAAAGCCACCATTAAAAGTATCTCGACACGCCCACAGGGTACTCGTACTGACCTGCACTTTGACATGGTCAATGATTTTAATCAGCGTTTTGCGGTGCTGCGCAATGGCCATAAAGTTGAAATTATCCTTAAGGATGCAAGACCTGCATTTGTGACAATGTCTCCGCAAGAGATGCTGCAGTGGACAGCTAACGAGCGCGTTAGGATTGGCAAAGCTTATGCGCCAATCTTCCGTTACTGGATGCAGGACTGCGACCGCCTTCAGTACGATGGGGTGGTGTTTGAAAGTGATTATAATGGCGCCGCATACAATCTCTGGAATGGGTACGGCGTTGAGCCTGTTGAAGGCAACATAGATTTGTTTCTTGAGTACATTAATACCATTCTAGCTAGCGGCGACCTTGAGCTGGGTCGCTGGATTATTCACTGGCTCGCCCATGCAGTACAGAACCCAACGCGACCGTCCGTACCAACAGCGCTAGTTTTGTGTGGTCCTCAAGGCCAAGGCAAATCTCACATCCTTCGACTAATGCAGGCTATCTTGCCACATAATACAATCGAGATTGCCGATGCCAAGAACCGCTTTCTTGGACGGTTTAATCGCGAGCTTATTGGCAATGTATTTGTAGGAGCAGAAGAGGCAATTTTCTCAGGCGACGTACGGTTTGCGCAAATACTCAAAACTTTTATTTCCGCCGGCGTGTGGCAGTACGAAGCTAAGTACGGAGCGACAATTTCTCTAACAAATATCCATCGCCTCATTGCTACTACTAACCAACTACACGCATCCCAGATTGATGCGGACGACCGCCGCATGACAATTGTCTATGTTCCGCAGCGGTGGAATCTTTCGTCGGCAGATGGCTACGCCGCATGTCGTGCATACTGGAGTCCACATTTCAGTTTTTTGGAAACTGGTGGCCCGGCGTTACTGCATTATCTGCTTAACATTAAAGTCGACGTGCCATTCATCTCGGTCGGATATACGACAGCAGCAAAAGTCAGCGACAAGATCGAGTCCAATCCGTTGCTTGAGCTGCTTGTTGATTTTGGTGAAACGGGCATCATCCCCTTCGATACCAATGGTGTTGGCGTTATCTCCAGTGAAAACCTTCACGAGTTACTCACCAAGCGCAGCAATCGGCGCTCTTATATGCTGCCCACGCGCAATGCGTTGGCCAAGCATCTGAAGGAGTTTATGCCATGCGAGTCCGTGCGCAATGCTGACTATATCGAGGTCAAGGGCGTAGACCGCGACGGGCAGCCCAACCTGCTGGTACAGCCCAACAGGCGCGGCATCCAATTCCCTAACCTCGCTGACTTCCGCAAAAAGCTCGAGGACACTATTGGCCCCCGCGACTGGGGCCAGACGGCATGCTGGCAGCCGTGGGTCATTGCCAGCACCACAAACACATCGTTTACCAACGACGACGATGTTCCATTCTAAAAGGAGCAACTATATTGAAACCGACAATGATAAAAATGCGGCTCCACCCATCGGGTGACATGCTTGTTCTGAAGCTGCGGATCAAAGAACGCAAAGGCATGCCTATCGCTTTCCAGCATGTATTTGCCTTTGAAGAAGGTGGCCGCCTCAATGACCTTGACCATGTTGATATTCTCATCTTTGAAGAAGAGTGCAGGCAGCTTATGGCGCAAGCTGACTCCGAGGGATGGGGAATGTCATGCCCATGTTTGAAGATGCCGATCTGACCTCTCATGTTGACGCTCTTGCGTAAGCACATTGCAAAGAGCGCCAAGCATGTAGATCAAGCGGCTTGCCTTTTGGTCACACATCCGGTTCGATCTGGCGTCACAATATACTGCTGCCATTTCGCGTCGGATGTCGCCAAGGTTATCAAGGCGAATATTACGCGGAGGCTGTGCGATGCCCCTGCGCCTTTCCGACCGAGATAGAGTGCTAATATCAAGCTGCATGCTGTATTTTACATGCCCACCGCGCCAACCTAAAAATTACTGCTTCTGGTTTTCAAATGAAAACTGCCAAAGCGCACGATCCACCATGCGCATGTCTTTTCCTGCCTCACTCGCAATCGAGCGGCAGGCTTCAACATAGGCCCACCAGAAACGGAAATTGTATTGCGGCGGCTTTTCAATGCCGAGCGACCAGAGCGCACGAAAGTCGAGAAGCGGGTACTGGTTCTCGTGCACCAAATGCAGAATTGCAGAGGCCATAGGGTAGCCAACGCCGCTCAAGGCGGTCAGCGCGCCCATTTTCAGCTCCTCGTGCTTCGTCGAAAAAGCCACCGCCGTTGCCTCCTTAATAAAAGAGGGACTGTTCGACTTGGCATGGCCAAGCAGGCGGGGGCTTTTCCAGCGGCACAAGTCGAGAAAGGACTTCTTGGTCAGATAGCCATCTTGCCGCCCCTGTGCAGCAGCGGCCAGCGCCACATCATCGGAATCTGCCTTTGGCAGAGATGATAGCCTACTCACATACCTATCGGCCAGCTCGGGTATTTTCTTAATATCGAATTGCAGCTTGAACATGTTCGCTCCCAACGTCTGCTGCACCAGAGCGAAATTGCCGCTGGTGGCCGGGAGTTCAAAAGCCGTTCATAGAAGCAGCCGCGACACTCTTTAGCCGCAAAGCTTGGACATACAGCGCCGCCCCCCGGCCATAAGGCTGGAAGCAGCATCCGTAACGGTGATGCAAACCGTCTATGAACAGGGTTTTGAAGCCCCCGCGCAGTCGTTTTCACTGCGCAGGCCTAGGGTAGAGATTCGGGGGCGGTTTGCAATACATATAGAGGGGTAGGGTGCCAAAAAGGCAGGCCCCGACAAGTGGTTAGTCAGTAAGCGTCTTGCAAGTGTCGGCTTTTGACGGCACATCTCACAAGCTGACATTCAGTAATGTCTGATTTTGTTGACGTTTGGCAGCTTCGCCAGCTTTGTCAGTTATTTTGATTATTTGTATTGGCGGCGAACGGCAAGCGCTCGGCACAATCCACATGCGGAATATCTTTTTTGTCCGCTGGCCAAACTGACAACTGACATGACCGTCGCCCAATGGTCATCCATGTGTCGTAAAAGCGTGTGCTCTTATAATGTCCGTCATGCTTTGGCCAAAAATTGCTAAAGTACCCGCGAGAGCAATTTATGATAACCTCCCCCGATACTAACGGGAGAGCAGTAATGGCGGTAGAAGGCGGGACAAGAAATCTTGGTCTACTTGGTGAGCTGAGGGTTGAAGCGGCCTTAGTAGAACATGGCTGGCATCCTGTCCGCCTCGATACAGCGCAAATGGCATCCAACGCTGACCTGTTTGCCATCAATCGCGAAAAGCGTGTTTCAATTCAGGTTAAAACCACCGATTCCATAAAACAAAACAGCCGCTCCCAATGGTTGGGGTTCGGTTATGCGACTAACTACCTGTCTGGAAAGAGCATCTTCAACTCAAAAGAAAGCCCTCTGATTGCCGACGTGGTTGTGGGCGTGAACTATCAAAAAGATCAGTCACGCTTTTTCGTTATGCCCGTGGCATTCGCAGAGAAATTGTGCCGATACCACGTCGATTTTTGGCGATCTGTTCCCCGTAAGGCCGACAAGGAAGAGCGCAGCTCTTCATTCCCTATATACTTATGCCTGAACACGCCCCGTGCGACTCACCACGAACATGATGAGAAAATAATGAGGAATTTGGTGAGTTTTGAGAATCGGTGGGATGTTCTTGATGTGTCCGTAGACAAGCTACATAATCCGCGAATCTGGAAATTACGCTGAAAAAACCAAAATTAGAAAAAACCGCGTTTGATTCGCGTTCTAGTGAAAACTTTATCCGTGAGGCGTGTTGACCGAAAACAGAACTTTTGGTATAAAGAACCCATGAGCAGAGAACGATTTAACCCGACCGCAAACGCCAAGCAGCTCCCACCGGAACTGGTGAAGGAGCTTAACCTCGCAAATGACGTTGAAAGCGATATTTTAGCCATTTTTGGCGAAGGCGGGGGGACGCTTAATGTATCCGAGGTTTTGGTTGGATACTTTCATATGTTCAACAAGGTGGAAACTCGGAGGCACGTGACCTCAATTCTCTACCGAATGAAACAGAAAAAGCTGCTGGTTCCCACAGGAAAGAAGGGGGAATACATGACCAGCTAAAAAGATAAGCCCGCCAAGTTGGTTCCCCAACGAGACGGGCTTGTGGAGAATAAGGAAACCCCTATCGACCACTGTGGTAAGTCTAAGATAGCGGATTCTCCTATTTGAATCAAGGGCCTCGTTGTTTCCAGAGGGGTCACTTTTATGGAGAATCAGTAACATGCTGATGACAAAGAGCAAAACCCCAATCGGTACCCGTGTTCGGACAGGCGAAGTCTGCCCGGAAAGTGGTGTGTGGCGTTCGGATGACTATCCGTCAACCACGGCGCCTATCGCCAAGGGTAATCGCATGCCCCCACATAACGGGCAGGCGGTTTACTGGGTGCTGGTTAACTACGCGTAATGGGTGGCGGGGAAGGTTTTATCCTTCCCCGTTTCTATTCGATTCGCAATGGTCACAGACAGGTCGCGTTTTAGATTTCCGTTTGCTCGCTAAATTCTCCATTTTCTGCTATACTGGTGTTGTGGCTAATTTCAGCCTAAAACATCAATAATAAAGAAATTTTTTAATACATGAACAAAAACAAAGACTTATTTCCTGTTTATACCTCCTGTCGAGGTTTAGACCTAAAACTCACAATCCACTACCAATCAAATTGCCTAGCAGGACGCCCGGTTACATTGGATGGAATTGCTGAGGTGCTGCAAAACCCCGCTTATACGAGTGTGCAATCTGGCGGGACCATCGAATACTTCGGGTTCCCAAGTGTATCAGGTAAAGCGCTCGAAGTTGTCATGTCAGATCGCTGGGACGGGCCATACTGGCCAATTGTCACAGCCCACCCATTTACATATCGCAGGACGCATCGACAGAAAGCTGGCTTGCCCGGTTAACGTTTGAGCACGCTAACTGATTAATGGCCACTATCTAAACACCTGTATACCTCTCAAAGAATGCGCGCAGCTTATCCAGCACGCCAGATTTCTTCTTTGCGCGAGCATCATCCTCGGCAAACATAGGTATTGGCGGCAATATCCCTGCGAATGCGGTGCCTGTAGATTTCAGCTCACCGTCGCGGAAAGCGTTGGCCATAAATTTGCGCGTTGCTTCGGGCTTCAGACCCTCTTCTTCAATCAGTCTATCGAGATCTTCCTGTTTGTTTTTATCTGTAAAGGCTCGCCATTCTCTATCAACATCTGTGTTGGCGTTGAGGGTATTGATAAAGCGCTCAATCAGCTCCTTCTTGCTGCGTAGCTCTAGGCTAGAATTCATAGCCTTATCAATCGTCACAAGAATTTCCTTATCCTTCATGCGCGAGCGCTGATATTTTGCTACGAGCTGCAATATGTAATCGATGTTAATCGTTACCTGTTTGACTAGCTCAATCTCGAACACAATATCGTCGTTGATGTTTTCTTTGTCGCTGTCTTTGCCTCTGCGCAGCTTATCGTATAAATCGAGATAAGCGCTCTGATAGTCCTGAAAATCGCGCTCAGACAAAATTTCATTTCCCTCGAACTGGTCGAAGGATGAAAGGATATTGCGGAGCCGAAGAACACTGCCGAACAACCGGATGAAACTCTTTTCAGCCTGCTCTCCCTTGATTTGAACAGGCAAGGGGTATGTTTCCACCAACTCTGCGACAAGCTCTTTGTACCCGCGCTGATGAACACCGTCTTTATCCCATCCATTGTAGTAATCATTATATGACTTGAGCAGCACAATCCCGCCCGCCTCTTTATTCCCGAAAATGGAAATGGCTTCGTTTGTGGCTGCCTCAAGGTCGCGGAAGCACACGATATTACCAAAAGTCTTTACCGAGTTGAGAATGCGATTGGTACGAGAGAATGCTTGCAGTAAGCCATGATGGCGCAGATTTTTGTCCACCCACAACGTGTTCAATGTGGTGGCATCAAAGCCAGTCAGAAACATATTGACCACAATCAGCAAGTCGATCTCACGGTTTTTAACCCGCATGCTGAGGTCTTTATAGTAATTCTCGAACTTATCAGCACTGGTATCATAGCTTGTACCAAATTGCTTGTTGTAATCAGCAATGGCCGCATCCAGAAAGTCGCGCGACGGCTTGTCCAAATCACTCGTATCGAAATCTTCATCCGGGAGCATGCCATCTTCATCTTCGGCCTCATTTGCCCCAAAGCTGTAGATAAGCGCGACCTTCAAGCTAGTTTTGGCTTTCTTGAAGGCATTATAATACAGCTTTGCGGTGTCAATAGAGCTGACGGCAAAAATAGAATTAAACCCGTTCAGTCTCTTTGTAACCTTGACCTCTTCAGCTTTACGCGCAGCCACCTCATCAACATTGGTAATAATTTTGTGTGAAAATCGTTTGCCGGAACTCCGGTATGTTTTCTGGTCGAAATGTTCGAGAATATAGCCCGTCACTTGGGCAATGCGCTCAGGTGCGCTGGCCGCCCGCTCTATATCAATGGCGCGGACTTTTTTATCTTTAACGTCATCCTTCATTTTTAGCGTATTGATATAATCAATCCTGAACGGCAACACGTTCTCGTCATTGATAGCGTCAACAATAGTGTAGGCATGCAGCTTCTGGCCGAAAGCTTGTTCAGTGGTTTTAAGTTGTGGGTTTCCGCCAGAGGCTGAGTTAATGGCAAAAATCGGCGTGCCTGTGAAACCAAAGATATGATATTTCTTGAATGCCTTGGTAATTCTTCCATGCATCTCGCCAAACTGCGAGCGGTGGCACTCATCGAAAATCAGAACGATGTGACCATCAAAAATGCTATGGCCTTGGTTGCGGCCTATAAACCTATCAAGCTTTTGAATTGTAGTAATAATGATGCGCGCATTTAGGTTACCCATCTGCTTTGTAAGGATACTGGTGTTGGTGTTGGAATTGGCGGAGCCTTTTTCAAATTTGTCGTATTCCTTCATTGTCTGGTAATCGAGGTCTTTTCTATCAACAACGAAAAGAACTTTATCAACACCCTCAAGGCGGCTAGCGAGCTGCGCCGTCTTGAAGCTGGTCAATGTTTTACCGCTGCCTGTAGTGTGCCAAACATACCCACCCGCGTCCAATGTGCCTAATTGGCGATGATTAGTAGACATGGCAATCTTGTTCAAGATGCGCTCACTCGCAGCAATCTGGTAAGGGCGCATAACCAGCAGCATCTTGTCAGTCGTAAACACACAATAGCGTGTTAGCACAGCCAACAGTGTGTGCTTGGAGCAGAAGGTCTTGGCAAAATCGACAAGGTCAGAAATGCGCTTGTTCTTGGCATCCGTCCACCAACTCGTGAACTCAAAACTGTTACTTGTTTTCTTGCCGCTGGTTTTACCACCCAGCTCTTTGAGGTGTGCGCTACGTGTGGTGTTGGAATAATATTTGGTATGCGTGCCGTTCGAGATGATGAAAAGCTGCACAAACTCGAACAAGCCGCTATCAGCCCAGAAGCTGTCGCGCTGATAGCGGTTAATCTGGTTAAACGCTTCGCGAATGGCAACGCCACGGCGCTTAAGCTCCACGTGCACGAGCGGCAGACCGTTGACGAGTATGGTCACATCATAACGGTTCTGCCGCGCTCCCTCGGCCTCGTACTGATTAATGACCTGTAGCGCATTGTTGTGGATATTGTCTTTGTCAAGGATGCGGATGTTCTTGGTTGTGCCATCATCGCGCCGGAGATTATAGATATAATCCTCCTGAATTTTCGTGGTCTTTTCCTCGATAGAGTCATTTTTATTGGTGAGGTAGTGCGCCAGTAGCTGCGCCCACTCATCGTCAGAAAAGCTAGTGCTATTAAGCCGTGCAAGCTGCGCACGTAAATTGGCGAGCAAATCAGCATCGCTTTTAATCCTGAGATACTCATAACCATTACTTTGCAGAATACGGATAAATTCGGCTTCAAGCTCAGCCTCGGACTGATAGCCTTTGGCTTCCGTATCGGTTGGAACATACTCGGCCACAACCGTGCTGTCGGGGTTCTCGGCAATCGTATTATAGGTCTGATTAGCCATTTGCTACCGCGCCCCAGTTGAATTTACTCATAAAGAAATTAAACGACTTAGAAAAGTCCTCGCGCTCGGTGACTGGTAAGTCTTTAGCATCTAAGTCTGACAATCCGTTATGGCTATAGTGGTCAATCAACTTAATTAGCGTTTCTCCGGTCGTGTCATCCTTCAGGCAATCTTTCCAGCGCTCATGTCCGAGGAAATTTGCAGTTTTCTCTAGCAACGCACGGTATAGATTGAAGTGGTATTTTTTAATCTCGTTACCAGAAATAGCCCGCCTAATTTCTGCAATTACCACATGATGGTAAGCAAACGGCGACTCATTTCCCTGTCGTTTAAGTCGGTAATCCGTTTCTGACTTTGATAAAATATAGCTATTTCTATTCTTGTTCCACTTGGTTGCCGTGAACAGTACATTAAAGAATAATGCGTGATGCGTCGTTATCAAAAAGCGCAGCTGATTGTTTGATTTGCTAATTAGATCAGCGAGACTGATTGCAATAGTTATAATCCTAGTATCGTCCATAGATGATACGGGGTCATCAATCAGAACATATTTAATAGCATCAAAGTCTGTCACTGTCCTTGCACCAACAGGCTCATTCAGCGCATCGATAGCGGAGTCAAGAACAGTATAAAAAGTTGACCAAATAAACGCGCTCTCCTCACCCCTAGAGATTTTCATATTTTCGGGCGTTGCAGTGGCTCCCGTATGCCTTGCAAAAGTGATTTTTCCTTCTGCCAGAAAAAAGCTTGGCTCTACTTTAGAGCCGCTAAATTTCTGATAGTTGCTGATTATCTCTGGCTCAAGGCCTTGAGTCTGGATCAATTTTGCCAACCATGAGTTAGGCGGTATTTTTAATACGTAATTGTCATTGTCCCATGTAAACAAATCTTCGGTAAATGCACTGTAATAAAGCGCCTCACTCTCATGGTCATCATAAAAGTATTTTGACACCTGGGTTTTGCCCGATGCATTACAGGCATATAAAAGTGTAACCCTTTTATCATTTGGATATGCAGCATCCATAGCGTCTGTGCTATTCTTTAATCGCTTACAAAGCGCCTTAATGGATTTGTATGTGCCCTTGGCCATCAGGCAGCCTCTTGGAATGTCAGAAGACGGTCACGGTAATGCTCGTATTGTTGGCGGCGAGCGGCAATCTCGGCGGGCAAGCCCTGTGACAAGTCATTTACCAGCGCATCGAACTTATCGAGTATCGCGACGATGCGCTCTTGTTCATCTAGTGGCGGGATAGCGACCTGATATTGCATTATAGCCGTCTTGTCGCCGCGCGGCATTTTTGCACCCTTTGCGTGGCGCATGTCATAATCAAAGAATTTATCATCAGCAAGAATTTGATACAGATAGCGGGAGCTAATAGAGCGCTTTTCTTCGGCTTTTATACGCACGACTAAAACATCGCCATTGGTGCCCCCTTGGCGGTCTGCATGCCATATTTTCTTCAGGTAGGGCCGTATATTTCCAATCAGGATGTCGCCAGCTTTATATTCGGTAAATTTTCCAGTTTGCGGCACGTAGCTTGAATGCGCTTTTCCAGCGCGGTTCTGTAAAATGTTATCCACACCAACATACGTGTCGCTGTTTAGGTGCTTCGCACTTATGCGAGTATCAGAGTAATCAGCTATTGACGCCATCGTCATCCACCTTACGCTTGCTTGCTTGCTTGCTTGCTTGCTTGCTTGCTTGCTTGCGCCCGTCGTGTCTTCGCTGAAGGTCAGGAGAGCATCGCGGTAATGACTATACTGCTTGCGCCGCGCTTCCAATTCTGCTTCCAATTCTGCGGTCAGGTTGCTGAAGCTGTCAAGCACCCTCACGATTTCCTGCTGCACTGGCAGGGGCGGAACGGGGACTTGCAATTCATTCAAAACGGCTTGGGTCTGACTTGGAACACCGCCAGCCTGATTCATTTCTCCAAGACCAGCTGTGGTTAGAAAATGATAGAGAAACTTAGGCAGAATCTGTCTTTCGTTTATCTCTGTATAAAAAATTGTATCAACATTCCAAAAAGGAATATCGACGTAAAAAAGATTTCCGAGTGAGCCCTTTCTCGGAATCAATACGGACGGTTTGTTGTAGGCATAGGTATCAACGTACCGCATGATTCCGCCAGAGCCGTAGACAGGGATATTTCCCTCGCCGAGCTGTTTGTGGTCCTTACCATTTTTAATTCTGACAACATCTCCGAGACGCTTGAACTTAACACCATTCGGGCAATGCTTGGCGATGAGATCATCAATGCGGCTCATTTCTTGCCTCGCTTGGTCGTGCGTTCGCTGGCCTCAAGACTCTTCTGCACATCGCGCAGGCTGCTGAGATATCGGCGCTCGACATCTGACACATCGGCACCTGGAAGGGCGCGATATTTTTCGAACTCGGACAGGGCCTTTTCATCCGCTGCTGCCTTTGAAATTTTACCGGCATTCGTCAGCACCTGTTTGCCGCCGAGCTTGAGAAATTCATCAAGCTTTGAAATCCAGTCCTTCATATACATGGGTACTTCGTTGGTGGCCTGCATCTCGGCGAACTCAAGATAGGCGGTGGTGATTTTATTAAGCGTATCTATCTCTTTATCGTTCAGATAATTTTTGGCCACGGTCACATCGGCCTTTTGCGGGGCGCTGCCTGCCCATGTGGTTAGCCCCATATGGGGCTGTGTGGCATCGGCACGTATATATTGCAGCTCGGCAGCGGTGTGGCCATGCGCAGCAAAGTGCATCTTGTTTTGCACGATCTTGAAGAACTCGCGCGTCTCGGGCGCATCGGGGTCATAGTCCTTGGACGTGGCGTAAACTTCGAGAATCTGCTTGTAGAATACCTTTTCGCTGGCGCGTATGTCGCGGATGCGACCCAGCAGCTCTTTCCAGTAGCCCCCGCCACCTGCGGCCTTTAACAGAGGGTCATTCAGAGCAAAGCCCTTGCGCGCATACTCGGAAAGAACATTGGTAGCCCAGCGCCGGAACTGCGTGCCTGTGCGTGAGCGGACGCGGTAGCCCACCGCTATAATCATGTCGAGGTTATAGTATAACACGCTGTAATTCTTGCCGTCTGCGGCAGTTGTCAAGAAATCCTTGACAACTGAATCCCCTAACTCGCCCTCCTCAAGAATATTCTTAATATGCAGACTAATGTTCTGTTTTGTTGTGTCAAACAGCTCGGCCAGCTGGTTTTGCGACAGCCAGACGCTATCGCCCGCCATGCGAACTTCCAGCCGCGCACTGCCGTCGTCTGCTGAATAAATAATCAGTTCCTGTTTGGGTTGGTCGGTCATGCTGCGCCCCCCTCAAGGTCGGCTACGATGGCATCTATCTCGCTGCGGAGCTTGGCCTGCCGAGCTACGATCTGCTTGATTTGCGCATTGAGCACGGCGATGTCCACCGCTTCGCGTGTATCCCTCTGCTCTACGTATGAGCCTACGCTGATGTTGTAGTCATTCTCAGCAATCTTGGCATTATCAACCAGTGCCGAGAAATACTGCTCGCTGTTGCGCTGCGTGTAGCACTCCAAAATCTTTTTAGCATTATCTGTGGTCAGCTTGTTCTTGGCACTCCCGCGCACAAACTCGGCGGTTGCATCAATAAACAGCGTTTTGTTTTCGCGCTTGTTCTTTTTGAGAACGAGGATGCAAGTGGCAATGGTGGTGCCAAAAAACAGGTCGGGCGGAAGCTGAATGACGGCATCAACAAAATTGTTATCGACAAGATACTTTCTGATTTTCTGCTCGGCCCCACCGCGATAGAGAACGCCGGGGAACGAAACGATGGCCGCTGTGCCGTTCGTTGCCAGCCAACTAAGTGCGTGCATGACAAAGGCAAGGTCGGCCTTCGACTTGGGCGCGAGGATGCCCGCTGGTGTGAAGCGGTCATCATTAATCAGCAGCGGGTTCGCGTCGCCATCCCATTTAATGGAATAAGGCGGATTAGAAACAATTGCCTCAAACGGCTCATCGTCCCAATGCTTTGGTTCGGTTAATGTGTCACCGTGTGCAATATCAAACTGCTCGTAGTTAATATCGTGCAGGAACATGTTGATGCGGCACAGGTTGTAAGTGGTGATGTTGATTTCCTGCCCATAGAAACCATTACGGACATTTTCCTTGCCGAGCACTTTGGCGAATTTCAGCAACAATGAGCCAGAGCCACAGGCTGGGTCGTAAACCTTGTTAACCTCTTTTTTGCCCACCACCGCAATGCGTGTAAGCAGCTCGCTAACTTCCTGCGGGGTGAAAAACTCACCGCCTGACTTGCCTGCGTTCGCGGCATACATGGTCATTAGGTATTCGTAAGCATCGCCAAATACATCAATAGTGTTGTCGCCGTAGCTACCTACGGGCAGGTCACCAATTGCGTTCATCAACTTGGCGAGAAGCTCGTTGCGCTTTGGCACTGTTGCGCCGAGCTTGTTGCTGTTGACATCAATGTCGTCAAACAGCCCCTTCATGTCGCTTTCGGAGTCGGTGCCTTTGGCTGATGCCTCGATGTTTTGGAAAATCTTTTCGAGAGTTTCGTTCAGGTTTGGATCTGTGCTGGCCCGTTTGCGCACATTCTCGAACAGCTCACTGGGATGGATAAAGAAGCCTTTTTCCTCAAGGATGATGCTGCGCCCACGCTCGGCCTTTTTGTCGTCCAGTCCGGCGTAGTTAAAGCCTTTATCCCCAGTTTCCTGCTGTTTTTCGTTAATGTAGGTGGTGAGATTCTCGGAAATGAAACGATAGAACAGCATGCCGAGCACGTATTGCTTGAAATCCCAGCCGTCCACGCTGCCACGCAGATCATTGGCGATGCGCCAGATGGTGGCGTGCAACGCAGCGCGCTCTTGCTCTTTTTTGTTATCACTCATACCGGAATACTCCAATTTCCGTTGTATTCTGATGGCTTACGGGGTGCTTTGCAAGACTACGGATGAACAACATGAATTTTAGTTACACGCGCATGTAACGAACTAGCGGCCCAAATGAGCTAGCGTGATTGCTTATGTGCTCCACATCATGCGCCTGACATATCGCGTGACCTGACAAACATGGGTCATGCTGATCTAATTCGACTCCGGGTTGATATGCCAAAAGGCGATTCTTTTGCCTGTGGTTTACGCCTCTCAGACCAAGACATATGCAAAAACCTACGCGAAACCTACGCAGCAAAACGGCGCCTTGCGGCGCCGTGTTTGTTACTACTGGTTTTTCAACCGTTTAATTGGAGCGGGCGAAGGGATTCGAACCCTCGACCCTAACCTTGGCAAGGTTATGCTCTACCCCTGAGCTACGCCCGCACTCCGTATTCAGGCACGCGATATTGAATATCGGTGCTGAGGGCCGGAATATACCCAGCCGCCCTCGCAAATCAAGAGCTGAATCGCATTCTTAACCATTATTTTGGGTCAGCGCCCGGATTTCTGGCGCATTCGTGAGCAAAAGCGGCAGGTTAGACCCAGCAGCACCAGCTACAACCGGCTTCCAGACCAGCGTCCCCAGTGCGCCGCATTGCGGGCACAGCGCCTGCCAGTTGGGTGCCACCTGCTGGCAATCCTGACACGTCCAAACCGGGCCAGCGGGGGCCTGGGTGGCTTTGGTCAGCCACTCCTGCACTTGCCCCGCACGCACGGCAGCCGGGAGATTATCGGCACCATTATCCTTCTCGATCAATTGCGCCATCAGATGAGCGGCCGGGCGGGACGGGCCCTTGGCCTGCGCCAGTTCCAGCTGATGACGGGCCACCCCCCACAATTGCGCGTCGAGCGCGGCCTGCGCCTGCATGAGGTGGCTGTCGGGTTGATCCGGATTATAACTAGCCAGCCGCTCCAGACGGCGCAGCTGATCCACCGCGCTGAGCGGCCCACCCGCCTGCTTATAGAGCAGCACCAGCTCGGGATGCGGGGCCAAACGCCAGCAGCGCTCAATGATCTTGCTGGCCGCTTTCAGCTCCTGCTGGTCTAACAGCAAGCGCGCATAGATAGTGGCAGCCGGGACAAACCCGGGCAGCGCCTCATGCGCCTTGCGCGCATAATCAAGTGCGGCAGACGGGTTGAGCTGACGCTGAGCTTGCTGGGCTTGCGCTACCAGCAATGTTGCCTTCAGAGCCTTGCCGCGTTCCGGCCCAATGGCCCCCTGACGGATAGCGCGCGCCAGCGCCTCGCCCGCCAATTGCCAGTTCTGGCTGCGCGCTTCCAGATCAACCAAGGCGGTCAACACCCAGTCGGCCTTGGGCTGCAGGAGCTGAGCACGCCGCGCCAATGTGAGAGCCTGCGCGATATCCCCGCGTGCAACTGCCTGCGTAATCAAACCGCGCAAGCCCAAGAACGAGAGCTGCGGCTGCGCCAGCATGGAATTGTAATAGCGCGCGGCAGCATGCTCGTCCCCCGCCAGCTGGGCGGCCTGCGCTTGCAGCAACAAGGTGAGTGCGGGCTGGTCGAGATACTTCTCGGCCTTATACGCCAGCTTGCGCGCCGCGCTGCCGTCACCCGCAGCTACAGCCACCAATCCTTGCGTTAAAGCCATATAGCCCTTGCGCTGACGGCGATTGAGATGCCCGAGTGAAAGGGATTGCGGAATGCCGACCAGCGCGCGCCATGTCGCATAAAGAGCGATCATGAGCCCGACCAGCACCAACAGCGCCAGCAGGGCAATGCCAACCGAGGTGGTAATTTCATACCCCAGCCAATTGACCGATACCAAACCGGGCCGATTAGCCAGCCAGATGACCGCTGCCGTCAGCAGCGTAATTTTGAGCAGGAAGAAAACAATACGGATCACGGCGCGACCTCTTCCAGCTCATCCAGCGACGGACTAGCCTGCGCCGCTGCCGGCGTCCCGGCAGTGAGATAGCTGCCCGCCTGCTCAACCAGCAGGGACGAGAGCGCCCGCGCGGCAATGCGCGCCCGCGCTGCTTCAAGCCAGGGCTTCATGGGTGCAACCAACTTGCTGTCGAGTTTATCAAGCTCGGCGGTGGCATTCTTCAGCTCACCCTGCTGCACAAACTGGCCAGCACGTGCCAGCACGGCGTCCACACTGTTATCTTCCGGCGTAACGACAGCGCCATCACGGCGGATGGTGACAAGGCCGCGCACACTGCGCCAGCTTTGCTGCCACCAGCTGCTCCCCTCGGGCAAGGCGGCTGTGACAACCGCGCGTGCGGCCGCCGGATATTCCTGCTGCAATTGGGCCAAGGTCGGCAGGCCCTTATCACGCCACGGCAAGATGGTGGGCGCTTCATCATTCAAGCGCTGCGCCAACGCCGGGTCAGCCTTGCTAGCCGCTGCCAGCAGCGCCAGCCATGGTGCTTCAAAGGCACCGCCTTCCTGCCACGCCGCGCTGAGCTGTAACGATGCTGCCAGCAACGCCTTTTGCGCCAGCCCTTGCTGACTATTGGGCGAGACCTCTTTGCGCAGCTGCGCCAGCTCACCCTTGAGCGCCGCCAGTTCAGTCTGCTGTGCGGCCAAAAGTTTCTGGCTGTCTTCCAGCTGTTGCAAGCGCGAGGCTAAGGTGGTGTCAGCCGCCACCTGCGGGCGCTGCTCTAATCGGGCGATACGCTCTTCCAGCTTGGGGGCGCTTTCTTGCAGCTTGGTGAGCTCTTCGCTCATGGCTTCGGTGCTGGCGAGCAGACCGTCTATTGCGGGCGGGACGATTGCGCTGGACGCCTCCTGCGGCGCAGGTGCGAGAGCCGGCACCTGTGCGGATACATAAGGCGACCACCAAGGCTGGCTGGCGCTAAGCACCAGTGCGCTCGCGGCCAGCAATAAAGCCAGCTTACTACCTGTCCGCCCCGGAATTGCAACTGAAGGAGTAACAGGTGCAGCCACGCGCGGCGCTACAGATGAAGGGGCCAAACTGGCTGGCGCCGGGCCAAAGCTTGAAGCGGTATTGGCCGCTGATGGCGCGGCCTTTGCAGCAGGCGCTGTCATTTCGGGTGCGTCCATTTGGGGGGCTTCACTGACTTTGTTGTCACTCATGGCTGATCTCCGCGCTGACCGTCGCACAAAACTGGCGCCTGCGTT
>Ga0255214_1000096_pt1 | contig 22732 bp, 18 predicted proteins | sample Miss_Law_RepB_8d_FD_189951 | JGI IMG/M metagenome (GOLD analysis project Ga0255214, IMG submission 189951) | Freshwater microbial communities from Mississippi River, Louisiana, United States - Miss_Law_RepB_8d | ecosystem: Environmental > Aquatic > Freshwater > River | place: USA: Louisiana... | reverse complement strand
GAGATGAAGAAGAAGTATTAAAAATAGCAGTGGAAAAAGGATATAAAGAAATAGTATATGGAATAATGAAGAATAAATATATATAAAAAAAATGATTTATTAAATATTTGACTTATAGAAATAAATAATAATTATAACATACATAATTATAATATATAATAATGGATAATACATTTATTGACGTTGAACATAATGGAAAAGTGTTTAGAATAACACAAGATTATATAAAAAAAATCATAGATGATAATAATGAGATGTTATCACATGCTTTGCATCATGATCAAAAATTTTATTTTGAAAAAATATTAGGAAATAATTTATATAATGAAGACTATGTAAATAATATGGAAAATAATACTTATTTAATATATTTATGTAAACGAAGAAAAGAACAAGAAGCATTAAAATTATTAGAGTTTGAAAAAAGTAGACCTGAATGCATAGATGTATATGGAAGTACAGCATTAATATATGCGTGCAGACATAAAATGAATAATGTAGCATTAAAATTAATAGAAAAAGATAATAGTATATTGGGACAAGAAGATTTATATCATAATACAGCATTAAAAAGTGCTTGTAAAAATAATATGTTAGATGTAGTATTAAAATTGATAGAAGTGATGTATGGTGGAGATGAAGAAGAAGTGTTAAAAATGGCAGTGGAAAATGAATATAATGAAATAGTGTATGGAATAGTAAAAAACAAATATAAAAAATAGATATAAGGATTTAATAATATTAATTTATGATATAATGATAAATAAAAATATTAGAAAGTATATTAAGAGAACCATATTTTTCTGTCAGAAAAAAAACGATAAAATTTATTGAAATGAGAAGGAATAAAAATGATATCTTTATTATTAGAAATAAAAGTTTTTAAATGTGTTTTTTTATCATGATTATTAGTGATATATAGATGATAAAAGATATCATTAATTAAATTTTTAATTAATGATGTATTGAATTCTTTTTTAGTGATAACTTTATATTTTTTCATGATAATATTATAATCAACATTATAACAATTTTCAATTTTACAAAATAAAGTATTTTTACAAGATTTACATTTACATTCTTTTATATTAGAATATTTTTTAAATGTTAAATGTCTAGGATGTAATCGATCATCAAGAAGATTATTTAATTTTTCGTTTCTAGATAATAAATTGATTGGATAATTTTTTTTAAATGGTGGTAAATATAATGAAGATATTTTATTATCATTTATTGAGAAAGTATTTTCTAGAGTTAAACCAAAATCATTTTTTTGTATTACTGAATAATATACACTTTCAACATCATTATTTAAGTTGCTAATGTTATCTAAAACACTAATATCATCATCTTCATCATTAAAAGAGAATGAATATGAGCGACTTAAAGACCGAACGATATTGTTCATAATGGATATAAAAAATATATTTAAAAGAAGAAAACATGAATTAATAAAATCATTTTTTTTCTATATAATTTATACAGAAGATTTACAATATTCACAATTTTCCAAATGTTTATTGTTACAATTATTTGCAATACAATAATTATTTAATTCATTTTCACAAAAAATCATCATTTTATCATAATCATCATCTTTACCACATAATAAAACACCACAATTATCACAATATTCAACAAAAGAATTAATATTACTACCATTTGTATGTAAAAAATTAAATTTATATAATAAATCGTTATATTTATTAGCTAAAGAGTTAAATTTATTTTTCAATGAGTAATATTTTTTTTCTAATTTATTGTATTTATTATAATCAACATAATTATTATTAGTTATATTATTATCCATAATATTAAAAAAATATAAAAAAAATGTTTATATATAAAAAATAAATCATTTTTTATATATAAATATTATAATATGAATAAATTGTATCAATGTACAAAAAATCATGAATATGAAGAAGTTAAAAGAATTATAACAGAAATAGAGGATAAAAATAATTATAATATAGAAATAATTGAAAATTATGATATAATGAGTGGCATAAATTTTGAAATGAAAGATAATAACAAAGAGAAAATAACAATATATGGTTATAATGACAAGATGTTATTAAAAATGATAAAGGATGAAGAATTAAATATAAGAATGATAGCAATAATAGAAAAATATATAAATGAGAATAAAATAGAAGGTTATCCATGGTTAAGTTGTTATCAACATTACATAAAGAATGATATGCAAGATTGTGCGATATATTTAATAAATAATAAATTGGTAGGATTATATGGAAATTTAAATTTATATAATGGATATACAGTATTAAGTTATGCATTAAAGAATAAAAGAGATAAAGTTATAAATAAAATAGTTAATGAATATTATAATGATTTAATAAAGATGAATGAAAGTATGACAGATATTATAATAAATATATTAAAAACAACAATTTAGATAAATATTTAAAGAAATAAAAATAAATTATTAAATATATGCATTGCATAAATTTAATAATATTTTTACAAAATAAGTTTAATGAATTATTAACATATGAAGAAAAGATGATAATAATGAGATTAAACAAAAAAATGTATAATGTAATGATAAATGAAAAAACAGAAATTAAGCCAAAAATAAAGAATATATGTAATTCAATAAATATGATTGAATGGTTGGAAGGAGAAGGATATAAAATAGATAATAAATATATGAAGTTAGTTACGAATTATTTAGTTTTAGAATGGTTAATAAAAGATAAAAAAATGGAAATAGTATTTAAAACATATGAAAATATTAGTTCAAGTGGTGATTTAGATTCATTGTGTTGGTTAATGAAAAACGATGATGGATATTTCAAAAATTATAAAACATCATCATTTTTAGAAAATAAATATGATAAAATATTGCAAAATGCTGCAAAAAGTGGAAATATTGAAATGATTGAGTATATAATATTGTTATTCACAAACGATGAAGAATATTATTATGGTAATGAAGAAGATGATGATGAACGTCCGAGTGAATTTTTACGTTTTAATGGAATATTGAGTATTGCTATAGAAAATGATCATTTGAATGTAGTAAAATGGTATTTAGAAAATAAATATAGCGATGAAAGTGAAGATGATTCAATAATAGATTATGCTTTGAGTGAAGGACGAGATGAGATATTTAGATATATGTATTGTAATGAAAAGTTATGTAAAAAATGTGATATATATATAAATGATGTTTCATTATGTTACATAGCAATTAAAACACATAATAAAAAAATAATAGAATGGGTAATAGATATGCAAGAAAGAAATGAAAGTAATAAGAAATATTGTACAGATGAATTACCATTGTTAAATCATGAAGGAAGTTATGGTATTCCAAATGATGTATTATGGAAAGAAATATTATGTGAGAAAGCGATTGAATTAAAAGAATTGGATATGTTAAAATGGGTAATAGAAAAAGGATATAAATGTAGAGACAAGGATGATTGTATAAAATATGCAAAAAGACGTAAACTAGATGAAATAGTAGAATATTTAGAGAATATTTAGAGAATTAAAAAGTGCAATTATTTTGACATAAAAAAATTTTATTATAAGAATTTGGATCAATGGTATCAGTTTTACCAATAAAAGAATCATTAAAAACACCTAAAATTCTTTCAAAAGCACAAGAATGATTTTTAGTATTAGAAGGCAGATCAAATAAACCATTATCAAATAATAAATTAACATATTTATCATTGCAACAAAAACAATTCCATAAAACCAAATCATTATTATTCCAATTATTAAGATTAACTACATTTAATAAATTATTTATAAATTTTAGTCCAGTTTCAGACCAATGGAGACCAGATATTTTATTAAAAGGTAAAACAGAAGGAATATTATTATTAAGTTTATCAAGATTGAGGATATTATTAATTTGGATGGTACCTTGAATACAAATATAATTATCGGCTCTAAAATGTTGTAAAGCTAATTTATAAGCACCCATTTCAAAACGGTGTAATATTGAATTGTTATGTAGAACAGTCATATTAAGTTTGTTAGCAATAGGAATCCAATTAGTATTAATGGAAGAATTATTGACGGTAATAATGAATTCATTTTTATATATATTGCGTAATTTTGTTAGACAATCAATTAAAATGTTATAATTATTTTCATCATTATTGATATAAACGGCGACAATTATAATAGTACCTTTTATATGTATTGAAGAGTTAAATGAATTATAGTTAAGATATTCATGATAACCATCGATAGTACCACAATCAAAATATAAATCATTAACTTCAATATTATAAATTATATTATTATTTTTAATATAATTTTTCATTGAATATCCAATATGAGATTCATCATTTAATATAAAATCAACAAAAAAAGGTTTAAACATAACGACACCCCAACCATAAATATAAGGACAATTAATATCTTTATCTATAATATCAACAATATAATTATCATTGATATTACATTGACCAATTTTTCCCAATTGAGTTTGTCGAATATTCCATAAATATGCTGCACAATTAATATCATTATTATCAATAAATTTATTAATAAAATCAGTAGATATATTAGAAACATAAGTATCAGGCATACACATAATAACACAATTATAAGATTCATTGATTAAAGAAGATAAAATAGTTTCATTCATAGTGGAAGTAAAACTGACATTTTTAATAGATATAATATTTTTAATTTTATTATAATTGTTAAATTGAGTATTAATGATATGTTCGACAAAAGGAAGAGTTGTTGGTGAAACGGCAATAATAATTTTTGAGCAATTTTTATTAAATAATAAATGGATCCATTTACTTAATAAAGACATTTGACTATTATTAGTGTTTGAATCATTCATATTATAATTATTTACATTTGAATTATAAATATTTAAATTATACAAATTATTATTATCATTATTATCATCATTATCATTATTATTATTATCATTAATATCATTATTAATATTATTGAAACAAGGCAACATAAATTTGGGGATATTGGATAAACGAGAAGCGGAACCAGCACAAGGTATTAAGCCAATCATAAAAATATAATATAATAAATAATTAAAATATTATATTATAAAAAAAATAACTAAAAACCATATAAAAATATTACCAAGAAGTTGTAGTAGGAGTTGTTGTATATGTAATATTAGCATCTTGTTGTACAAATATATCAAATTGCAATTCAACACCTACAACGGAAGCACCACGAGCATGCCAATTTATAACATTACTACGATTATCAAAAGTGGTTGAATTATTGTATGTAAGGAAAATGAGTATATCATTATCGGAACTATTAGAATTGACATAATCGACAGTTAATAATTGTGAATTAGAGGACCAAATTTGTTGTTTAAAAATGCGACTATCAGAACTTCTGGTGATAATTTTATAGACATCGGCAAATTTAATAACATATCCAAAAGGACATGTCCAATTACGTTTATCAGGATTAGATAAAATAATTTTGAATGAATAAGTTTTACTACGAAAAATGGGTGCATAATTAACAATTGAAGAATTGAAAGTAGAAGATAAAGCGTAAATGGGAGTACTAGTAAAATCATAAATATATACGTATATATCACCAAAAGAACCAGAACCACGAGCATAAGAATAACTTTTATTTTGATTAGAAACAATTAAATTTGAAAATTCATTAACGAAGGATGTAAGAAATGAAGAATCAATAGTTGTTTTACTAGAATAACTATCAGTAGATACATTATATAACAATGAATATAGAACACTTCCAGAATAAACCATAATACGCATAATATTATCGGCAGAAGTAGAAGAATCGAGAATTGTTAAAATGGAATAAGGATTTAATGTTATACCTAATGTTCCAGTAGTAATGGTAGAAACTAAAGTGGTAGTATTATCAGTTAAAATTTTATATACTTCAATACTACCATTACTATTTACTTCGCCAAAAGCATAAACAATATTATTTATCATACCTAAACACCATCTTTGAGTATTAGCAGCGGTATAATTATAATATACATTATCAAGGGAACCAGAAGTTGCATTAATAGTGAATCCTATTTTTTTGTTATCATAAGTGGGATATAAAGCACAATCAGTAAAAAAAACATATTTGTTATCAGTTGAACGATATTTATATTGAGGATATTGAATTTGAACTATATTATTAAATGCTGTTTTACTCGAAAAAGCTGTTGTTTGTTTAACAAAATCAGTACCAGTAGATACAGTAGAAGTGTTAGATATCCAATAACTTGGTCTATCAGAAATATTTAGTTGTGTATCAAAACCATTAAAACCATATAAAACGAAAAAACGTCCATCTGTAAGACTACCAATGGTAGGTACAACAGAATATAAAAAAGAATTGGTAACATTCGACACAGAGAATGAAGCATTAAATGTTGTGGCAGTTGCATCAGTAGAAAGACGCATTACACCAGAATTTGTGTTATCTGCACCCATAACAAGAATACATCCAGTACTAATATTTTTATGCATAATAGTTTCTTTATAATTGGGAGAACCAGAAAAGAGAGAAGTAGCACTTTGTACAACGGAAGTAAAATTGCTATTTAATATTTTGTATTTAAAATTGTTATTACTATTATCACCATATACAACTATCCAATTTAAATTATTAAGTTGTGTAATTGCAGAAAAACTGTTTACATTTGTTGGACTGTCATTTGCAACAGTACTTATATTTGTTATAGTTCCGGTGGATAACATATTATCTAGTTGCGTTTTTGTATAATATATAGAACTACTTAATGTTGCAGAAGATCCTGTGTATCCAGTGGGACCAGTTGAGCCAGTAAATCCACGGCTACCAGTTGAACCACGACTACCAGTTGCACCACTAAAACCAGTATAACCAGTTAAACCACGCTCTCCGGTAGAACCATTATTACCAGTATATCCATTAGTTCCAGTAGAACCAGTAAAACCACTATCACCAGTAAAACCATTAGCACCATTATATCCTGTTAAACCCGTTTCACCAATGTTTCCGGTATAACCAAGATCACCTGAAAAACCGTAAGCTCCTGTGTTTCCAATATGTCCAGTTGAACCAATATAACCAGAAGATCCAGTAGAACCAGTTTCGCCTGTAAAAGATATACCATAAGGACCAGTTGAACCAGTATTTCCAGTATAACCATTATCACCAGTATAACCATATGCACCAGTATTACCAATATTTCCTATATATCCGACATCGCCAGTATAACCAATATCACCTGTATAACCAGTGGAACCATCCGAGCCTATATTTCCGATATCACCATTATTGCCAATAGAACCACTAACACCAGTCATACCGTTATCACCAATAGAACCTGTATTACCTAAACTTCCAATAGAACCAATAGAACCAGTAATACCAGTTAAACCTGTATATCCATTAGTTCCGATATTCCCTATATATCCTACATCACCAGTAAAACCAATAATTCCAGAGGAACCAGTAAATCCAGTAAATCCAATAGAACCAATATATCCATTTGGTCCAGTGGAACCTGAATAACCATTATCACCAGTAAAGCCGACAATGCCATTATGTCCTGTTAAACCATCTGCACCATTATATCCAGTAGAACCAGTGAAACCATCAGAACCAATATCGCCAGTATTCCCAGTGTAATCAACACCTATTTGACCTGTTGAGCCTGTATAACCAGTTGTTCCGGAATCACCAGTACAACCAGTACCATTAGCACCAGTACAACCAGTATAACCAGTATGACCATTTGAGCCAATTGAGCCGATATAACCAGTAGAACCAGTAGCACCAGAAGCACCAATAAAACCAGTATGACCAATATCACCAACATATCCAACATATCCGATATCACCAACATTACCAATACTACCTACATTACCTACATTACCAATACTACCAACATTACCGACGCTACCAACACTACCAACATTACCGATATTGCCAACATTACCAATATTACCAACACTACCAATACTACCTAAATTACCGACACTACCAATATTACCAACGCTACCAACACTACCAATATTACCAACGTTACCAATACTACCAACATTACCAATATTACCAATATTACCAATATTACCAGTATTACCGGAATTACCAGTATAACCAGTTGAACCGATGCCATTAGAACCAGTATAACCAGTGGTTCCAACAATACCAGAATATCCAGTAGAACCAGTATAACCAATAATACCAGAACCAGTTGGACCAGTATAACCAATGGAACCAGCATGTCCATTATTACCTGTATGTCCAGTAGAAAATAAATCAGGATAGCCAGTGGCACCAATATAACCAGTAGCACCAAAATAACCATCATAACCAGTAGGACCAGTAGCGCCAGTAATACCGTCATAACCAGTAGGACCAATTGGACCAATAGAGCCAGTATCACCATTAGAGCCAGTAGAGCCAGTATATGTATAATATAAAAGGGTGAACAATGCGATAGTATTATTGCGTAGATAAAAGTCGATGGGGGTATTAGCTGAATATTTGCTCATAAAAAATAGAATAAGTTTATATATAATATGAAAGTATAAATTAAAAAATTTAAATATATAAGAAAATAAATTATATATTAAATTTAGGAATTAAAAATATAAAGATGTCAGATGAGATATATTATAAAATTGAAGAATTAAAAAATAAAGATGATTTAGATTTTTATGAAATTTATGAAGAATTATTAAAAGATGACAAATTATATGATATGGATGATGTATTATTTGTATTTTCATATGAATATGATATAAATATAGATAAATTAAAAAGAGAAGATAAAAAATTTAACGAAATAGAGGAAAGATGTTATCAAAATGTTTTAAGAAAAAAATTATTAGATAAATATAAATGTTGTATGATAACGAATGAAAAAATAAATATATTTTTGGAAGTTGCACATATAAAACCAGTATCAGAATGTATAAATTATGAAGAGAAATCAGATATAAATAATACATTATTATTAAGTATTTATATGCATAAATTGTTTGATATGTATATATTTACAATATGTCCAGAAACACATAAAATAATTGTATCAAATAAAGAAAAGAATAAAAATGTGAAAGAATGTTTAAAAGAATATGTAAATAAAATGATAAATATGGATGATAGAAGTAATAGATATTTAGAATATCATTATAATAAATTTATCAAGAATGAATTAATGAATTAATAAAATCATTAATATATGATGATTTTATTTTGTTTAAATTTATTTAATTTATATATAAAAAAGTGAAATATTAAATATAAAAAGCATAATAAAAATATATATTATGAATAATAATAATTTATAATGTATAATGAAATAATGACGGATATTAAATTTATAAATGAAATAAGGGATAATGAAAAAATAATTGATATATTTTTGGAAAATAAAAAGGAAATATATAAGAAATATGAAGGATTGATTGATATTATAAAAAAAATTAAAATAGATGAATTTGAAAATAGATACAATAAATTACAAAAAATATTTATAGAAGATGAACAACAATTATTGAATTATATTAAAGATAATGGAAAACGTTATAAACCATTATATGATTATATATATGATTGTTTAAAAATAAACATTAATAGAATAGATAAAAATATAATAAATAATGAAATAATTGATATCAACACCGAAAAAACAAATGAACTTTATTGTGTGAATATAGAAAACAATATAGAAAATATAGAAAATAATATAAATGATGAAATGATTGATATTAACACCAAAAAAACAAATGAACTTTATTATGTGAATGTAGAAAACGATATAGAAAATATAGAAAATATAGAAAATAATATAAATGATATAGATGATATAGATGATATAGATAATATAGATGATATAGATGATATAGATGAAGAAAATAATATAGATGAAGAAAATAATATAGGAAATTTTGAATTTAGACCGAATCAAATAATGGCATTAAATAAAATGGAAGAACAAGGATATATATCAGGAATAAATTGTCAAATAATGGGAGCTGGAAAAAGTAATATAATATTGAAGACAATACAGAATCATTATGAAAGATATAAAAAGAAGTTATATATAATAATAACAGAAAGAATAGAGATATTAAGAAAATGGTTTTTTACAAATGACAATAGATATGATTATGATAAATTTAATAAATGGTCAAGAGGATTAAATTATATAATAAAGATAAAAAATGAGATGGAAGATGATGATAATGATTTTATATTTATGGAAAATTTTGATAATAAAACGAAATTTGATAAAGATAGAATAAACAATAAGAATAATATAAATAATAACAATCCGATATTATATGTATGTAATTCAGCATATATAAAGCAGAATAAAATATATAAGGAAATAGAAAAAGGAAATATTGGATTAATATTGGTGGATGAATGTCATAATAGTGTAGCAATGAGGAATATGGAAATGTTAAAATATTTCAAGGATGGTGGAATATCGATAATAGGATTTTCTGCGACGCCAGTGAGGAAAGATAAAAAATCACAGAAAAATTTAATGGAAATATATAGTAATAATGATAATAAAATAAATTTAATATCAAATTATACGTTAATAGATGCGTTAAGAGATAATATAGTATTACCATTTAAACATTATATAATAGATCCGAAAATAGATAATAAAGAAACGAATAAGAATCAAATAGAATTAATATTTTTAAGAAATTTTTTTGAAAAATATATATTAACAAATTCAGACATACCATATAATCGTGGAGTTGGTTGGACAAATAGAATAGAAAACATAAAAGATAATAAAGATAAAGATAATTTATATGAGATATTAAAAAAATGTGAAATAGGATATAAAATATATAGAACATATTCAAATGATAAATTGAATGATGAAGAAAATATGAAAGGATTTATAAAGAATTCAACAGAAAAATCATTATTATTATGTGTAAATAAATGTAAGGAAGGTTATGATGATCCATATATGGATTATGCGATAATGTTTGATTGTGTAAAAGATAGATCAATAAATGTTTGGTTACAAATGGCGGGAAGAATAATGAGGAAGGATAATAATGGTTATAAGAAGTATGCGAATATATTTGAATTTGTACAATTGAATATGGATGGACTGAATAATAAAATAGAAAAAATAACATTAGATAAATTGATGGATTATTATAAAATGATAATGAATATATCATCATTAGAAGTGTCAAATGAATTAGATGAAAATGAAATAAAACAATTGAAAGAATTAAATAAAAATACGTATTATAATAAAGAAAAAAATGAGATAATAATAAGAATTGGAGATAAAGAATGTAAAATAATGATAGATGTTGAAAAGTTTAATTGGGATATATTTGGGAACGAACATAATGAAAGAATGAATGAATTAATAGGAGAAATAAATGTTGATATGGAAGAAAATATAATAAAAAAATTGAGAAATAATATAAATATGTTTGATGATTTTATGGACAATGAAGAATGTTGGATAAAATCTAAATTAATATTGAACGATTATGAAACACATATATTATGTGAAATGTTAAAAAATATTACTTGGTATCAAATATTAGACAAAACAAAAGAATATTATAATATAGATGAATTTATAAATTTTATAAATATAAATGTTGAATATAGTAGTTTAAGTAAAGATATTCATAAATATAACACAGAAGTAAGTAAATTTTTACATAAAATAGATAATAAAATACCAAATAATATAAGTGAATTTTATAGAATAGTGTAAAAATATAATATAAAAAAATGATTTTTTGATTATAAGATAAATATGGAATTTAGTTTATTTGATAATAGTAATAATTTAATAAATATATAAACAATAATATAATAACTATATTTTATTATTGATACATAATGACCACTGAAATTCTTAATGTATTTAAAGCGATTGAAGAAGTATTAAGAAATGGATTTAGTAAATTAACTTGCTCTGATGCTTTTGGAGAAATAACTAATTTGTTAATGTTAAAATTAATTGAAGATAATATGGAGAACATAAATGAAAATATTACAAACGAACAATTTAAAATTACACCAAATTGTAGTTTCACATATATTTATAAAAAATATTGTGTAAATTATCAAGAAAAAATATATAAAGGATTAATGAAAAATAATAAAGGTGAGGTAATTAATGAAGATGATGATTGTTTTCAAGAAGGAGAATTATTTGATTTTTTATATGATGATAAAAGACATCTTTATTATGATATGGGAATAGTTGATGGAGTAATGAAACCAATTGAAAAGATTAATAAAAGTAAAATATGTGTTTTTAAAAAAATATATCATCATATTGCGTTCATAAATATGTTTAATGACCAATGGGGCACATATTTTAAATTTACAAGAAAAGATGAAAAAGATATAGTTAAATGTATAGAATTATTACAAAATTTAAAACTAGATAATGAACATAGAGATTTATTAGGGGATGCATTTGAAAAATATAGAGATAGTGTATATGGTTCGAAATCAAAACTAGGGCAATATTTTACATCAAATTTATTAGTGAAAAAAATAATAAGTGAAGTGGATTTAAAATTAAGTGATAAAATGCTTGATCCTGCTGCTGGCGGAGGTTCATTTTTTATGTGGACAAAAAAACATTTATTAGAAAAGGGATATACAAGGGAAGAAGTAGAAAGATATTGTAAAACAAAAATGTATGGTTTTGAAGTCGATCCAAATGTATATAAAATTTTACAAATGAATGCATTTATACAAAAATTTAACCATTCTCATTTTACAAAAGTTGATACATTGCATAATTCAATTAAAGATAGACATGACAATAATTTATTATCTATATATAATACATTAAGAAGAGATGATGTAAATAATTCAAGTTTAGTAGATGTATTATTATATAATCCGCCTTATGGTGCTTCAATAACTTTATTAGATAAAGATATAGAAAAACTAGCAAAAACAAAAGAAAGTGATATAGAAAATGGTAAAGTTTGTGGCAATGCAGTAAAATTTGCAAAAATTGATTATAAAATGATGAAAGATAATATACATAAATTATATCCGATTGACTCGAAAAATTCAGTAAATTTATTTTTACAATTTGGATTCAATATTTTAAATGATACTGGAAGATGTGGAGTTATAACGGACCAATCAATAATTAATAATGGGACAGAACTTACAACTTCTTGGTTTTCAAAATTAAGAAAAAAGTTATTAGAAAATGGATTAAAAAAAATAGTATTATTGCCAAAAGGAGTATTTCAATATACAGATATTGCAACTTGTATAATTTTTTATGATAAAACATATAAAAATAAAAAAGTTATATATGAAAAAGCATATATTAAGGATGGAGTAAAAGATATAAATAAAATGGTTATAGAATATGAGAATATAGGTGAAATATCATATGAAGATATAATAAAAAATAAATATAGTTTAAAATATGAAGATTATTTTGTTGAAAAGGAAGAAAAAGATAAAGAAAAATGGATAACAATAAAAGATATTTGTGTAATTTTACCAAAATCTAAAAGAAATGCAAGCGTTGGGCAAAAGACTGGAAAATATAATTTTTATACTTCAAGCAATGAAATAAAAAAATCTGAATATTGTGATTATACAGATACATATTTAATAATTGGAACGGGAGGAAATGGTTCAATATTTATAGATAGTAATTTTAGTTGTTCCGCTGATAATTTTGTAATAAGGTTAAGAAATGGCAAAGATAACAAAAAAGAAAAAATATTGTATGAATATGAATTAACATTTTTATATTATTATATAAAATTTAATTTTAATATGTATTATAATGAAACGTTTAGAGGTATTGGACTAAAACATATATCACAAGATAGATTATTTAAATTTAATATTCCAAAAATATCAATAGAAAAACAACAAAAAATTATAAATTATGCAAATAGTATTTTTATGATGAAAGAAAATGAAGAAAATATATATAATTATACATTGTTAAATAATATTGCTAAATATACTGACAAATTAAATATTTTCTATTTATTATTATTAAATAAATATGATGATTTTCAAAAAGTAGTTAATTATATAGATTATAAAGAAACATTATTTAAACAATTAGAAAGTTTTAATAAATCATACATTACAGCAACAATCAATAATAATATAAGAGATTGTGAAAAGAAGAAATTAGGCGAATTATGTAATATAAGTAGTGGCAAAAGAATTCCTAAATTATCAAGCTTTTTAAAAAATAAAACTGAACATCCATACATAAAAATATCAAATATTAATGATATAAAAAAAAATATATTCGATAAATTAGATTACATTGATAACGAAACATATAATAAAATAAAAAAATATACTGTTGTTGAAAATGATTTAATAATGTCAAGTATTGGAACGATTGGAAGAATGTTAATTGTACCAAAAGAATTAGAAGGAGCTAATTTAACAGAAAATTGTGTATTTTTAAGAAATTTAAATAAATGTATAATAAAAAAATATTTGTATTATTGTTTAGAAATTATGAATGATAAATTATTAGAAATTAGTGGATGTGGAATATGTCAGCCAAAGTTAGGATTGTTCCAAATAAAAGCGATTGAAATTCCTATACCAACATTAGAAAAACAAAAAGAAATAATAGAACAAATTGAAATAATGAATAATATACATATGCATAATAATAAATGTCTTCAAGTTATAGAAATTGAGATAAATAATATTATGGAAGATATTCAAAATATTGATAGTAATGAAGTTATAAATAATATAATAATTGATGATTTAGAAGAAAATGAAGAAAATGAAGAAAATGAAGAAAATGAAGAAAATGAAGAAAATGAAGAAAATGAAGAAAATGAAGAAAATGAAGAAAATGAAGAAAATAAAATTATAGATATTAATAATGAATAATTACAAAATAAAAAAGTGAAACCTAATCCACACACCCCAACAATTTATAATAGTTTAATAATCAATACAAATAATTATAATAGATAACACAACAATTTTTTTTAAACTTAAAAAAAATAAATATAATATAAATTTAAATAATTATGAAATAATAAACGATGACAAAGATGAAACATATATTTTAAGGAATATATATAATTAATATGTTAAGAAAAATAAAAGTATTTAATAATGATGAAAAAAATTTATAAACAATATGAAAAAATAAAATATAATTCCTTATTGAAAGAATTATATTTTATTATAAATGACAAAGACAAAATAATTACACATACAACAATGAATATGGTTATAGGTAAGAAAAATGATATGGGATATAATTGTAATTTTTTATCAAATTTAAATATGAGTTATCAATCAAAGAATGCATTTTCAACATTATATGAAATATTATATATTTGTTATATAAATAATATTGATTTGTATGTTGATATATTATTAAATAATAATGATAAAATTATAGTAATAAATGAAAAGAAAATATGACATAATTAATTTAATATAAAAAAATTGAATAAATTAGTATAATATTTTCCCATATGCATAAACATTGATCGACTTCCAAGCTAGAGCATTATGCAAGTTGTAGTTGTGTTGACACAATTAACACATATATGGGGTAAATTTTTGACAATAGATGAAATTATGTTATTGACAAGAATAAATAGAATAAGTAGAGAATTAAGGATTAACGGGGTATCAGTTGTAGAATTATTTGAGGATAAGAAAATAAAAATAAAGAATATATTAAATTCAGTAGAAATGTTAAATTGGTTAGAAGACAACAAAAATTATATAGTAAATAGAAAGACATTAAATATCACACCAAATATAGATGTGTTAAAAAAATTAATTGATAGAGGAATTGATCCAGAACACGAAACATTGTATTGTGCAGTAGAATGTGGACATTTAGAAAAAATAAAATGGTTAGTAAAAAAATATGGATTTATTATTCAACCAATTACATCAATGTGTTCAAAGGCAGCAAAAAACGGACATTTAGATGTTTTAATATGGTTACGTGAACAAGGTTGTGAATGGAATAGTGATGTATGTCATCGTGCAGCAGAAAATGGTCATTTAGATGTTTTAAAATGGGCACATGAACATGGATGCGAATGGAACAGTTCAGTAGGTATATATGCAATTAAAAACGGAGACATAGAAATGTTAAAATGGACTCGTTCTCAAGGATGTGTATGGAATAATTATGTATGGTTAAACATAGTAAAAAATGGATACATTGAAGTATTAAAATGGGTGTTGGAACATAAATATGAATTGAATGATGTTTTATGTTCATATGCAGCATCTTATGGACATTTAGAAATATTGAAATTTGCATATGAAAATGGATGTGAATTGGATAAACGTATATGTGTAGATGCAGCAGGTAATGGAGATATTGAAATGTTAAAATGGCTACATTTACAAGATTATGAATGGGATGACTATGTATGGACATATGCAGCATACAAGGGTAAACTAGAAGTATTAAAATGGTCATATGAACAAGGATATAAATGGGATGATTTTGTATATATAAAAGCTGCAGAATATGGACATATAGAAATATTAGAATGGATGCATGATCATGAACAAGAATTCAAATTGAATAAAAATGCATATTCGAGAGCAGCATATAATGGACATTTAAAAGTATTAAAATGGGCGTATGATAAAGGATATGAATTAGATATAGATATATGTTTAAATGCAGCATATAATGGACATATAGAAATATTAAAATGGGCAAAAGAACAAGGTTGTGAATTAAATAGTAGTATATGTTCGCGTGCAGCAATAAGCGGAAATTTAGAAATATTAAAATGGGCGTATGAACAAGGTTGTGAATTGGATGAGCATGTATTGATAAACGCAGCATTATATGGACAATTAGAAGTATTAAAATGGGCAAAAGAACAAGGATGTGTCATAAATGATAATATATTTTCATATGCAGCTCATAAAGGGCATTTAGAAATATTAAAATGGATAGAAGAAATAAAAAAGTTATAAGGAATGTTAAATTAATATATAATAAATGAAATTTAAAGTATAATATTTTTAAATTTATGAATATTTTATTGTCTATTATTATTAATTTAATATAAAAAAATTGAATAAATGAGTATAATATTTTCCCAAATGCATAAACATTGTTTGACTTTCAAACTCGAGCATTATGCAAGTTGTATTGACACAATTAACATATTTATGGGGTAAATTTTTGTCAATGGACGAAATTATGTTATTGACAAGGATAAATAGGGAAAGTAGATATTTAAGTATTGATGGGGAATTAGTTGTAGAATTATTTAGGGATAAGAAAATAAAAATAAAGAATATATTAAATTCAGTAGAAATGTTGCATTGGTTAGAAGATAAAGATTATAAAGTGAATATAAATACATTAAATGTGGCAGTAAATATGGATGTATTAGAAAATTTATTTGATAGAGGAATTGAGCCAAATTATGATACTTTATATAGTGCAACATATTATGGACATTTAGAAAAAATAAAATGGTTGGTGGAAACATATAATTTTTGGGTATCTAGATATAATGGCGAAGAGTTATGTTCTGTTGCGGCATCCAATGGACACTTAGGAGTGTTAAAATGGTATCATGAAAAAGATTATTATTGGAATAGTGACGTATTATCAAACGCAGCATTAAATGGACATTTAGAAGTATTAAAGTGGGCGCTAGAAAATAGATGTCCTTGGGACGAATGGAATGATCAGGTATGTTTAAATGCTGCATCAGAAGGTCATATAGAAATCTTAAAATGGGTTCTCGAACAAGGTTGTGGATGGAATGGTTATGCATGTACTCTTGCAGCACAAAATGGACATTTAGAGATTATAAAATTTGCACATGAGCGAAAATATCATTATAACATAGATGATGTGTATAAATATGCGAAACAAAAAAATAATATAGAAATGTTAAAATGGATAGAAGAAATAAGAAGGTAGTTATAATTATTAATTTAATATAAAAAAATTGAATAAATAAGTATAATATTTTCCCAAATGCATAAACATTCTTTGACTTTCAAACTCGAGCATTATGCAAGTTGTATTGACACAATTAACATATTTATGGGGTAAATTTTTGTCAATGGACGAAATTATGTTATTGACAAGGATAAATAGAGGAAGTAGATATTTAAGTATTGATGGGGAATTAGTTGTAGAATTATTTAGGGATAAGAAAATAAGAATAAAGAATATATTAAATTCAGTAGAAATGTTGCATTGGTTAGAAGATAAAGATTATAAAGTGAATATAAATACATTAAATGAGGCAGTAAATATAGATGTATTAGAAAATTTATTTGATAGAGGAATTGAGCCAAATTATAATACTTTATATAGTGCAACATATTATGGACATTTAGAAAAAATAAAATGGTTGGTGGAAACATGTAATTTTAAGACATCCATGTATAAATATGGTAATTTATGTTCGATAGCCGCGTTTAATGGACACTTTGAAGTGTTAAGATGGTTTCATGAAAAAGATTATTATTGGGATCATGAAGTATGTGTAAAAGCAGCAGAAAATGGACATATAAAAATCTTAAAATGGGCAAGAGAACAAGGATGTGAATGGAACAGTTATGTATGTTCAAATGCAGCATATAATGGACATTTAGAAGTATTAAAGTGGGCGCGAGAAAATGGATGCGAATGGAACATTTATGTATGTTCAAATGCAGCAAGAAATGGACATTTAGAAGTATTAAAGTGGGTGCTAGAAAATGGATGTGAATGGGATGATAATGCGTGTGCTTTTGCTGTAATGGAAGGACATTTAGAAATTATAAAATTTGTATATGAGCAAAAATATGATTTTGACATAAAAGAAGTGTATAAATATGCAAACGAATATAAAAATATAGAAATATTAAAATGGATAGAAGAAATAAGAAGGTAGTTATAATTATTAATTTAATATATAAAAAAATTGAATAAATGAGTATAATATTTTCCCAAATGCGTAAACATTGGTTGATTTTCAAGCTCAAGCATTATGCAATTTGTGTTGATAAATTTAACACATATATGGGGTAAATTTTTGACAATAGACGAAATTATGTTATTGACAAGGATAAATAGAGAAAGTAGAAATTTAATGATGGATGGTGAATTTGTTATAGAATTTTTTGAGGACAAGGATATAAAAATAAAGAATATATTAAATTCAGTAAAAATGTTGAATTGGTTAGAAAATAAAAATTATAAAGTGAGTCTAAAAACATTAAATGAGGCAGTAAATATAGATGTATTAAATGATTTAATTGAAAGAGGAATTTATCCAGAATATAGCACATTGATTAGTGCAGTAGAATGTGGACATTTAGAAAAAATAAAATGGTTGGTGGGAATAGATAATTTTGAGTCAAGATTATATGAAAATGAAGATGTTGATACAATAAAAAGGTGTCATGAAGAATTATGTGCAGAAGCAGCATTAGGTGGACATTTGGAGATATTGAAATTGTTTCGAGAAAAAAATTATGAATGGAATCATGATGTATGTTCATATGCTGCATTGAATGGACATATAGAAATATTAGAATGGGCACGAAAACAAGGTTGTGAATGGGATAGTGTGTCATGTTCATGTGCAGCTATGCATGGACATTTAGAAGTGTTAAAATGGGCATATGAACATGGTTGCGAATATGATATTGATAAAATATATGAAAATGCGGAAGAGAATGGACACATTAAGATTTTAGATTGGATAGATGAAATAAGTATATAATAAAAATTGTTAGTTTAATGTATAAAAAATGTAAAATAAGTGTAATATTTATTGATAAAAATTATTAATTTAATATATAAAAAAATTGAATTAATAAGTATAACATTAATTCAATATATGAATATTAATTAATAAACAAATATGATACAAGTTATATTGATAAAATTAACACACATATGGGGTAAATTTTTATCAATAGACGAAATGATGTTATTGACGAGAATAAATAGAATAAGTAGATATTTAAGTATTGATGGGAAATTAGTTGTAGAATTATTTAAGGATAAAAAAATAAAAATAAAAAATATATTAAATTCAGTAGAAATATTAAATTGGTTAGAAAATGAAAATAATTATATCATTAATAAAAATACATTAAATATAGTGCCAAATATAGATGTATTAAAAAACATAATTAATCGAGGTATTGAGCCAGAATATAACATATTGTATCGTGCAACAGAGTGTGGACACTTGGAAAAAATAAAATGGCTGGTAAATAAGTATGGGTTCATTATCCAACAAGATACTATTATGTCTATAAGTGCAGCGAAAAATGGACATTTAGAAATATTAAAATGGTTATTATCAAAAGGATTAGTGTTAGATGGTACAATATGTTCATGTGCAGCGGAAAAAGGACATTTGGAGGTATTAAAATGGGCTCATGAACAAGGATATAAATTGGATAGTAAAAAATACTTTAAAGCAGCATTAAATGGACATTTAGAAATCTTAAAATGGGTGTATGAGCAAGGATATAAATTGGATAGTCAAATATGCCTTGAAGCAGCAAAAAATGGACATATTGAAATCTTAAAATGGGCATATGAACAAGGATATAAATTGGATAATCAAAAATGTCTTGAAGCAGCAAAAAATGGACATATTGAAATATTAAAATGGGCATATGAACAAGGATATAAATTGAATAGTCAAATATGCCTTGAAGCAGCATTGAATGGACATTTAGAAATCTTAAAATTAGCGCATGAACAAGGATGTAAATGGGATGATCGTATATGTGCAATTGCAGCAAAAAATGGACATATTGAAATCTTGAAATGGGCATATGAACAAGGATATAAATATAATAATACAATATGTTCAAATGCGGCTTCAAACGGACATTTAGAAATATTAAAATGGATAAATTCACAAGGATATAGATGGAATAATAATGCGTGTTATTTTGCAACATTGGGTGGACATTTAGAAATTATAAAGTGGATATATGAACAAAGATATTATTATGATATTGATGAAATATATGAATGTGCAAAAGAATATAATTATCACAAAATATTAGAATGGATAAAAGAAATAAGAGGATGATTAAAATTATTGATATGTCATATAAAAAATTGAATAAATTAGTATAATATTTTAGAAAGTATATAAATATTGATTAACAAACAAATATAACGTGAGTGTTGTTAAGGTTTAACGCATAGATTATATGGGTTAGCAACTAGTATATCGAAACTCAATAATTTTCGATAGTTTCTATATATTTTTATATATTTTTTATATTTTTTTATTAAAAAATTAAAAAATAATTGATTATATATAAATTAATATTCCATCTAAATTTTTTATATTTTTATGAAAAAAAAGAAAAAAGATACTTTTAATAATGAAACTATGGATTGATAAGAATGGATATAGAATGTGTAGAAAACTGATGAATATATCTCCATGTATGGATGTATTTGAATATTTAATAAACAAGGGGATAAAGCCACAAACGGATACTATATATCGTGCAGCGGAGAATGGATATTTAGAAAGATTTAAATTATTGATGAACAAAAACAAACATAATTTAAATTTAGATGGTAATGTGTGTTCATATGCAGCATTAAATGGACATTTAGAAATAATAAAATGGGCATGTGAAAAAAGATGTAAAATAGATAATGAGGTATGTATAAATGTAGCAAAAAATGGACATATGAAAAAGGATGTAAAATAGATAATGAGGTATGTATAAATGTAGCAAAAAATGGACATTTAGAAATATTGAAATGGGCATATGAAAAAGGATGTAAAATAAATATTGGAGTATATAATTATGACAAAATTAATGGACATTTAGAAGTATTGAAATTGTTTAATAAAAATGTATGTAAATGGAAAATGTTATAATTATAATATAAAAAAATGAAAATATTAATATATTATTTTAAGAAGTCATTGCATTTATTAATTATATAAAATGCAAGTAATAACAGGCTTAACATATAGATTAAGTGTATTTTTAACGATGGATGAATTGATGATATTAACAAGAATTAATAAGAATAGTAGATATATGAGAATAGGAGGTAGATTGATTACAGAATTATATGAAAATAAGAAAATAAAAATAAAAAATGTAGTAATATCAGTTGATATGTTATTATGGATTGATAAGAATGGATATAAAATGCGTAGAAAACTGATGAATATATCTCCAAGTATGGATGTATTTGAATATTTAATAAACAAGGGGATAAAGCCACAAATGGATACTATATATTGTGCAGCAGAGAATGGATATTTAGAAAGACTTAAATTATTGATGAACAAAAACAAACATAATTTAAATTTAGATGGTAATGTGTGTTCGTATGCAGCATTAAATGGACATTTAGAAATAATAAAATGGGCATATGAAAGAAAATGTAGATTAAATAAATATGTATGTTTAAATGCAGCGAAAAACGGACATATAGAAGTTTTAAAATGGGCATGTGAAAAAGGATGTAAAATAGATAATGAGGTATGTATAAATGCAGCAAAGAATGGACATTTAGAAATATTGAAATGGGCATATGAAAAAGGATGTAAAATAGATATTGGAGTATATAATTATGCCAAAATTAATGGACATTTAAAAATATTAAAATGGTTTAATGAAAATGTATGTAAATGGAAAATGTTATAATTATAATATAAAAAAATGAAAATATTAATATATTATTTTAAGAAGTTATAGCATTTATTAATCATATAAAATG
>Ga0255214_1000093_pt1 | contig 22871 bp, 23 predicted proteins | sample Miss_Law_RepB_8d_FD_189951 | JGI IMG/M metagenome (GOLD analysis project Ga0255214, IMG submission 189951) | Freshwater microbial communities from Mississippi River, Louisiana, United States - Miss_Law_RepB_8d | ecosystem: Environmental > Aquatic > Freshwater > River | place: USA: Louisiana... | reverse complement strand
TCGAACAGGCACACGCCTGTCGCCACCGAGACATTCAGGCTGCTGAGCGCTCCGGCCATGGGAATTGCCATCAGATAATCGCAATGCTCGCGCGTCAGACGCCGCAGCCCTTTGCCCTCCGAGCCCATGACGATCGCCATCGGCACGCTGAAGTCGATCTGGTAGAGACTTGCGCCGGCTTCCCCTGCGGCGCCGGCAATCCAGATGCCGCGCTGCTGCAGCGCTTCCAGGGTGCGACTCAGATTGGTCACGGCCACGAAGGGAATGGTCTCGGCCGCCCCGCTGGCCACCTTGCGGGCCGTCATGTTCAGGGGGGCGGAGCGATCCTTCGGCACGATCACGGCGTGCACGCCCGCAGCGTCGGCGGTGCGCAGGCAGGCGCCGAGGTTGTGAGGGTCTGTCACTTCATCCAGCACCAGCAGCAGGGCCGGGCCGTTCAGTCCATCCAGCAGGACATCCAGCGCTCGCTCATCGAGCACGCTGACGCCCGTGCGGCACAGCGCCATCACCCCCTGATGCACCGCAGCGGCCGGCAGCTGCCGCAGACGCCGCTCGAACTCGCGCCGCTCCAGCGCCTGGACAACCACCCCGGCCGCGTCGGCCAGTGCACGCACTTCAGCAATGCGGCGGTCCTCGCGCCCACCCTGCAGCAGCAACTCGAGCAAATCCTCTGGATGCTGCTTCAGCAGCTCACTGACGGCATGCAGGCCATAGACCCATTCCTTGCCGCTCACGTCACGACCTCGGCTTGCGGGTGCGCCGGGCGCCTTCGCGCGCGGCGGGCTTCGGCTTCTTGCGCACAGGAGCGTCGTGCGCATCCGGTGAAAACTCGGAGGTGCGCAGAGGGCCATCGACCATGCCCAGATCGATCTTGCGATCATCCAGATCAACCCGCACAACCTTGACCCGCACCACATCCCCCAGGTGATAGCTCAGGCCGCTGCGCTCACCGCGCAGCAGATGCCGCACCGGGTCGAACTGGTAGTAGTCGTTCTTCAGCGCCGTGATGTGGACGAGTCCCTCCACGTAGATGTCGTTCAACTCCACGAAAAGGCCGAAGGCCGTGACGCTGCTGACGGTGCCGTTGAATTCCTCGCCGACGCGATCCTGGATGTATTCGCATTTGAGCCAGTCCACCACGTCATAGCTGGCGGCATCGGCGCGCCGCTCGGTCATGGAGCAGGTCTCGCCGAAGGTCTGCATGTGCTTGAGCTCGTACGGATATATCTGCTTGCGTGCCAGCGCACCGACCCCTGGCACCTTGCGTACATGCAGCGTCTGCTGTGGATGCCGGATCAGGAAACGCAGCGCGCGGTGGACCAGTAGATCCGGGTAGCGGCGAATGGGAGAGGTGAAATGCGTGTAGGCCGTGAAGCCCAGGCCGAAATGGCCGATGTTCTCGGGCTGATAGACCGCCTGCAGCAGCGAGCGAATCAGCACCGTCTGGATCAGGTGCGCATCGGGCCGGTCGGCAATCTTGAGCAGCACGCGCTGGTAGTCCCGCGGCTCGGGCTTGGCCGAGCGCGTCAGCAGAATACCCATCTCCTTGAGGAAGGCCTTGAGGTTCTCCAGCTTGTCCATGTTCGGGCCATCGTGCACCCGGTAAAGCACGGGCAGCCCTGACTTGGACAGGAATTGCGCCGTGCAGACGTTCGCCACCAGCATGCACTCCTCGATCAGGCGATGGGCTTCATTGCGCACCACGGGCACGATGGAGCTGATCTTGCGCGTTTCGCCGAACACGATGCGGGTCTCGGTGCTGAGGAAGTCGAGCGCGCCGGACTGCTGCCGCAGTTTCGCGAGCCGCTTGTAGACGGCATAGAGCGCTTCCAGTGCAGGCAGCAGATCGGCGCAACGCTCACGCAGTCGCGCCTTCGAACGCTCGCGCATCTCGGTCTCGGGCGGTTCCAGGATGTCCGCCACTTCGTTGTAAGTCATGCGCGCATGGGAGTGGATGACACCCTCATAGTAGTCATAGTCCAGCACCTGGCCAAGCTTGTTCATCTGCATCTCGCAGACCATCACCAGGCGATCTACCTTCGGCTTCAGCGAGCACAGCCCGTTGGACAGTACCTCGGGCAGCATGGGGATGACATGGCCGGGGAAATACACAGAATTGCCACGATTGCTGGCCTCTTCATCCAGTGCTGAGTTCACCTGCACATAATGCGAGACATCGGCGATCGCCACGTAGAGGCGGAAGCCGCCGTCGGGCTCCGGCGCGCAATAGACTGCATCGTCGAAGTCCTTGGCATCCTCCCCGTCAATGGTGACAAAGGGCAGCGCCCGCAGGTCGATGCGCTGGGCAGAATCCGCCACCGGGACTTCCTCGGGAATGGCCTTGAGCTCCTCCAGCACGGCCTTTGGCCAGACATGGGGAATGTCGTGGCTACGAATGGCGACATCGATTTCCATGCCGGGCTTCATGTGATCGCCCAGGATCTCGACGACCGTGCCCACCGCCTTGCGCCGCTGAGAGGGATAGGCCGTGATCTCGGCGACCACGAACTGCCCGTCCTGCGCCCCGCGCGACTCCTTCTCTGGAATCATGATTTCGTGGCTGTTGCGACGGTTGTCCGGGACCACCACGCCAAAACCTGCTTCGCGGTAGTAGCGCCCCACGATCTGCCGTGAGCGGCGCTCCAGCACCTCGACGATCATACCTTCACGGCGGCCGCGGCGGTCCACACCACTGACGCGGGCGAGCACGATGTCACCATCGAAGACTTTCTGCATTTCGGCAGCCGGCAACACCAGATCACCAGAGGCATCCGCGGGAATGAAAAAGCCGTAACCGTCCTTGTTGCCCTGCACGCGGCCTTTGATCAACTCCATGCGATCGACGAGGCCGTAGACGCCCCGACGATTGCTGATGAGCTGGCCGTCTCGCGTCATCGCGATCAGGCGGCGGCGCAGCGCCTCGGACTGGTCATGAGTCTCGAGCCCCATATGTTCACAGAGTGCTTCGTAGCTGACGGGCTCGCCAGTCTGTTCGAGGTATTCGAGAATGTACTCACGACTGGGGATAGGATTTTCGTAGTTTTCGGCTTCCCGGCCTGCGAAGGGGTCTTTGATACTGTCGAGTTCTTTCGCTTTTTTTGCCATATCCTGCCATTGATAATTGAGCTGGCGGGCAGTATACACGGGAGCCGCAGCCATTACCCGGATAAATCCTGAGCGGGCGTTGACAGACGCATTTCGCGCGGCTACAGTGCGCGCCTGCATTATCCCCTCCTGCCCAGGTGGTGGAATTGGTAGACACACCAGCTTCAGGTGCTGGCGGCTTTGCGGCCGTGGAGGTTCAAGTCCTCTCCTGGGCACCACTTGTCTTCCACTTGCTTTTGTTCAATGTCAGCACGATCACGGCATGGACTTCGCATGCGTTCGCTTTTACTCTTACCGTCCTGAAGCGCGACTCCCAACTCATACAGGACACCACCATGACACTTTCACTTCGTCATAACGCAGCCAGTTCCTCGCTGGCCATGTTTCGCATAGCCCTGGTCAGCGTCATCGCACTGGCCGCAGGCCTCGCCCAGGCTCAGGTAAACACCGCCGCCATCCTAAGCGCCGAGATTCTCAATCTCAGCACCCCTGCCGAGAATGTCTTCGCCAGCGGACAGCCCTCGCAGGACCAGCTGCAGGTGCTGGCCAAATCGGGAGTCAAGCACATCATCAGCCTGCGTCCCGCCAGTGAAACCGACTGGGATGAAGCGGAGCTCGCACGCTCGCTGGGGATGGAGTTCCACAACATTCCTGTGGCAGGCGCTGACGATGTGACCAGCGAGAATGCCCGCAAGCTTCAGGAGCTGCTCAGCAGCCTGGAAGGCCAGCCAACTCTGGTGCACTGCGCCAGCAGCAATCGCGTCGGCGCCCTGCGTGCCTTGATTGCAGCCGAGTCCGGCGGTGAGCCACTCGAGTCAGCGATCAGCACCGGCAAAGCATGGGGCCTGACCAGCCTCGAGCCAGCGGTACGCGCCGCACTGAGCAAGTAGACGCAAACCTCCAGCAAATCGGAAGCCGGCTATCACGCCGGCTTCTGACGCTTGGCATAGCCAGCCGCATGAATCATGCCGAACTCACTGACAACCTGAAGTTGACTGAAGGTACAAGAAGTCGCGCATTGAGAAGAAGAGAGCAGGCCCGAACAGCCTTCAATGATTCGCGGACACCACGCGGAATGTCCACCATTGGTCATCCGACGGTCGTGGCGTGCCTATCGGAGTGCCTCCACCCAGCACTGTCGAGTTGATGAGTTTCTGCAATCGCGCATTCCAGGATCGGTCTTTCTCCTGGGGCTCCGTCACTTGCGTTATGCGAACCGGGTAGACGCGCCCGTTGACTCTGATCCGCCCGTCTGGATTCTCGGCAACGACCTTCGACCAGCGTTTTGGTGCGCACTGCGTGCAGCTGAGATACAACTCGCCCTGATCTGTCGCCATGCAATTGAGGTTCAACGCCTGCGTGATGATCGGGCCGCCTACCTGTATCTGGCACAGCTCCGAGTCGTTGGCAAATGACCAGTCCGTGACGGGCTCTTCCACCACCTCACCCCACAGGACTGCGCCAGGCACGGTTTCACAAGGGCAGGTCAGATACCAACCGGCGAACACGAACAACCCTGCCACCAGCAAAGCCCCGCTGGCCATGACAAGGATCTTTCGAAATCCAGATTTCACAGGAGGCAAATTATTGCTGGCTGTTTCACTCATGGCGAGCTCATCTGATATGAATAGTCAATAAAAGCATGCTCAACGCAGGGAACCCGGACTATCGAGGCACCCAGAAGAACACCAGCCAGTCGCGCAGTGGTTCTGCGCCTACATAGACTGACTCGTCGAGGGTTCTGCCCGCTTTGTCGGCCCACAACTGCATCATCGCGAGACGTTCTTCCCCGAATTTTTCGACGGCCGTCATTTCAAAAGTCGCGTCTCCGATGCGGAGCCACCCATCGCCTCCGCGCTCCTGCACGCGCCGCGCCCAATAGCCACCGTCCGGGCGAGTAGCGGTGATAATGCCCTCTGGCAAGGCTACCCAGGACAAGTAGTCAACAAATGGCGGAAAACCAACATGCTTCTTCATCAACGGGCCCTGCACAGTGCCATTTAGTACCGAAAAGTCGCTTAGTGCAGGGGTTGGTGTGCCTCCGAGAATGATGCCTGGCGTTCGGGCGAGCCCTGTATTGCTGAGGTAGGGGGCTGTGAACATCCAGCTCAATATACCGACCAGAATCACACCTGCAGCGCTGATTCCAATGATTTTCTTCTTGCTCACTGCGCATTCTCCTCGTTTTTATTGTCGTTATCAGTCCAGTGGACCGGAGCGAACAGGGATATTGACAGTGGTGCCAATACCGCTCTTACGGCTCGTTGCTGCGAGGCTTGTTCAGTAATTTCGGCCTTTTGCAAGACCCTATCACCCGGTATCACAGGGCGTCAATGAGAGCTTGGCCCCTGCGAGAGCTCCGTGATCTTGATCCTGTCTGCCTCGTCACTCGTTCCAGTTACACCCAGGAAGAGACTGCATCAACTTAGAGGTCGAAAACGAACCTGTTCGCACCCCTGTTCCGGGAAAAACTCTGCGAGATTGAGATTCCATAATTTGTCTGTACACTCACACACTCCAATTTTAGAGCTTTCCCAGCCCATCAAAAGCCGGTCAGCAGAACAAGGAGAAAAAATGAAGAAATTGCAGCAAGCTTTAACGTGGATTGTCACTGGATGTCTGAGCTTGCCGGCACTCGGGCAAGGGCTTGTCGAGGCAGGGCCAAGCCCCTATGAGTTCATTACGGAATCGTGGATGAAACCGTTTGCTGCAGAGGGCTTCACCTTTGGTGGCACCTCCAGCGTGGTGGTGGAATCGCAGGACCGCATCTTCATTCTGCAGCGGGGCGAGACTCAGCTGCCAGATCCGCTTCCCCCCGAATACACGACATTTGCCGGCTCCATGGGCTGGAATGTGCTGCGCGGTCAGGGCCGGGTGTGGCAGAACAGCATCTATGTCATCAACAGTGAGGGCGAAGTGCTGGAGGTGTGGGACCAGTGGGATCACCTGTTCGTGGGAACGGACGGCCCTGGTCCGCACAAGTTGCGAATCAGCCCTTATGACCCGGAAAAGCGACTCTGGCTGGTCGACGAAACCGGCCACATCATCTACGTATTCTCCAATGACGGCAATCGCTTGCTGATGACTCTCGGAGAGAAGAACATTCCGGGCCGGGATGCCACCCATTACCATATGCCTCAGGACGTTGCCTTCCTCCCGGATGGCAAGTTCCTGGTCGCCGACGGGCTGGGCGACAACAAGCGCATCGTCATCCGTGACCCCTCTGGCGGCTATATTGGCGAGTTCGGAGAAGCTGGCGACCTGCCCCATCAGTTTGCCAGCGTGCACTCTCTGGCATGGGGACCCAACGAACATCTCTACGCCCTGGACAGGGACAAGCGCGACGTCAAGGTGTTCAGACAGACTGCAGCGCGTGACAGCGCCAGTTATCCGCAATTTGAGTACGTCAAGACCTGGACGGGCCTGGGTCTGCCGCTGGACATCATCGTGACCGAAAGCGCTGCCTGGGTGACGGATCTGAATCCTCCGAAGATCGTCAAATTTGATCTGGAAGGCACGCCAACCTACGTCTTCAATCTGCCTGTTGAAGGTCCCGACATGTGGATCGAAATGCATTCGGCGTCCATCGATGAGGATGGCAATCTCTATGGCACGGACAATCAGGCCGGGCGCCCGCAGAAGCTCGTGCCCAAGGCAGACGCCGACCCTGCCCTGATCGTTGGCCAGCCTTACGTTCCCCGCTGATGCTTTCACAGCGCTCGCCAACACCGGATCATGGGAACCACGATGACTACGCCCCGGATGTCCAGCCCCTTGCTGAGCGGCAATTACCTGAGTGACTCCGAAGCAACCGCGCTGGCGGAGCTTCGGGACACTGCAGCCCTGGCGGCTGCAGCGTCGCTGTTGCGGGATCGCGGACACGGCAGGCTCGTCACCTACTCACGCAAAGTCTTCATTCCACTCACACACCTGTGCCGTGACGTCTGTCACTATTGCACCTTTGCCAAGACTCCCAGGCACATTGGACAGGCTTACATGAGCGTGGACGCTGTGCTGGAACTGTGCCGGCAAGGTGCAGCCAGCGGGTGCCAGGAAGCCTTGTTCACGCTCGGTGAAAAGCCAGAGCTGCGCTACAGTGCCGCCCGCAATGCCCTCGACGAAATGGGCATGTCCACCACGCTGGAATATGTTCACAAGGTCGCCGCGGCCGTGCTGGCGCAGACCGGCCTGCTGCCCCACATCAACGCCGGGTGCATGACAGCGCAGGAGATTGCCCTGCTGCGGCCAGTCAGCGCGTCCATGGGCATCATGCTGGAATCGGCATCGCCAAGATTGTGTGAGAAAGGCATGCCCCACTACGGCTCTCCGGACAAGGATCCGGCCCGACGGCTGGAGACAATAGCGCTGGCGGGGCAGGCCGGTGTGCCGTTTACTTCCGGCATCCTGATCGGCATTGGCGAGACACGTCGTGAACGCATCGACGCATTGCTCGCAATCAGGCGTCTGCACGAGCAGTACGGGCATATCCAGGAAATCATCGTGCAGAACTTCCGCGCCAAGCCGGGTACCCGGATGGCTCAGGCGCCAGAGCCCGACCTCGACGACCTGCTGTGGACCATTGCGGTGGCCCGCCTGCTGTTCGGCTCGGAAATGAATATCCAGGCACCGCCCAATCTCAGCCCTGGTGTGCTGCCTCAACTGATTGCAGCCGGCATCAATGATTGGGGCGGTGTCTCACCACTGACCCCCGACCACGTCAATCCCGAGGCACCCTGGCCGCACCTTGACCTGCTGGCCCGTGAGACCGCAGCAGCCGGAAAATTTCTGGAACAACGCCTGACGGTGTACCCCTCCTTTGCACTGGATGGAAAGCGCTGGCTGGACGCAGGCGTCCGTCCCGCCGTGTTGAAGCTCATGGACAGCGGCGGTCTCGCCCGGCGCGATGCCTGGACGCCCGGAGAGAGTGTAGAGGTGCCGATCCTTGAATCCCGCCTGCTGAAAAACTCCGTCAAAGAAGATGACGTGAGCAAGGAAGTACTGGAAATCGTGGCGCGATGCAGCGCCGGTGAGCGGGTGGACGAGGCGTCCATCACCCGACTTTTCGAGTCGCGCGGAAATGATTTCGTCTTCGTGGTCCGGCAGGCCGATGCGCTACGCCAGGCGGTGTGCGGCGACACGGTCAGCTACGTCGTCAACCGCAATATCAACTATACCAACGTGTGCTACTTCAAATGCCAGTTCTGTGCCTTTTCCAAGGGACGACACAGCGAGAACCTGCGTGGCAAACCCTATGACATCAGTGCGGAAGAGCTCGCCCGCCGCTGCATCGAGGCCTGGGAAAGAGGGGCGACCGAGGTGTGCCTGCAAGGAGGAATTCACCCCGACTATACAGGTCAGACCTACCTGGACATTGTGCACACAGTCCGAACGGCAACGCCCGAAATGCACATTCATGGCTTCTCTCCGCTGGAAGTCTGGCAGGGCGCAAAGACGCTCGGCATCAGCCTGGACGAATTCCTCCAGCAGCTGAAGCTGGCCGGACTCAACACCTTGCCTGGCACTGCTGCCGAAATTCTTCATGATGACGTGCGCGCCGAACTTTGCCCCGACAAGCTGCGAACCGAGGAATGGCTGGCCGTGATGGAAGCCGCCCACCGAGTGGGCTTCAGAACCACGGCCACCGTCATGTATGGCCATATCGAAACTCCTGCGCACTGGGCGAGTCATCTGCTGCGTCTGCGCGATCTGCAGGCTCGCACCGGGGGTTTCACTGAGTTTGTGCCGTTGCCCTATGTGCCCATGGAAGCCCCGATGTATCTCAAGGGCCGCTCACGACGCGGCCCCACGTTCCGCGAAGCCGTGCTGATGCACGCGATCGCGCGCCTGGTGTTTCACGGGCTCATCGACAATATCCAGGCTTCCTGGGTGAAGATGGGACGGGCGGGTGTTGCTGTGTGCCTGAATGCGGGATGCAACGACCTGGGAGGCAGCCTCATGAACGAAAGTATTACTCGCGCAGCCGGAGCCGGTTTTGGTCAGGAGTGGCCACCCGAGGAAATCGAGGAGGCCATTCGCGACCTGGGCCGCACTCCGAGAATGCGGACCACGCTTTACGGTGATGCGGCACAGGAGCGGCGGGCCCAGGCTTTACAGACCAGCTTGCTGCAAGACATCGAGAATCTTCCGGCTGGAAAGCTGCAGCGCAGCAAACGACTCAGGTGGCTATCATGAAAATCGCAGTAACCGGCGCCAACAGCCGGGTAGGACAGACGCTATTGACCCATGTTCTCAGTCAAAGTGAACACTCAGTCGTGGCCGGTGCCAGATCCCCAGACGCATTCGCCGGGTTTCCAGACTCGCCCCGGGTCGCTCCAGTAGTGATTGATTACAGCGATGCCGCCGGTCTTGCTGCCGCTCTGGACAGCGTCGACTGTCTTGTGCACCTGGCAGGCATCCTGATGGAGAGCAAAGGCTCTACCTACCAAAGTGCCAATGTGGATGCCACTGCGGCCGTTCTGAGTGCAGCCCGGACAGCAGGAGTCCGTCACGTGGTGTTCATCAGCGTGGTGGGGGCACATCCCCAATCGGCCAATGCCTATTTCAAATCCAAGGCGGATGGCGAACGGCTGGTAGCTGAGAGTGGCATGTCCGCCACCATCATTCGCACCCCTATCCTGCTGGGGCCAGGTGCCGCCGGGGCGTCCGCCCTGCAATGGGCAGCGTCCCGCCCGCGGGTCAAGCTGCTGGCCGGCGGACGCTACACCATGCATCCTCTGGACATCGACGATCTGTGCGCGGCCATTCTCAACAGCTGCAATGCACAGCGCGAAGGCGTCGAAGTGCATGAGCTGGTGGGGCCTCAGGCGATTCAATACTGCGATCTGGTCCGCATGGCGGCAGCTCTTCAGGGCCGTCAGACAACAATCAGTTCTGTGCCGGTCGGTCTTGCAAAACTGGGGGCGCGGCTGAAGGGACTGATTCGACCCGGCGGAATGACACCCACGGTGATCGACGTGATCACGCTGGACGAAACCGTCAGTCACAATGCCGATCAGGCACTGGGAGTAAATCTCACCCCGCTTTCATCCACCCTGAAAAAATTCATCAAATCGTAGAGGCGAATGCCATGATTGACCCGAACGCTGCGCAGTCACAGGAAGCCCCGGCCATTTCAGCGCGCAGAAAGCCCAGCGCCGCGCAGCGACTTGTATTTCTGGCCATCACTTTTCTCTGCTTCGGCTACCTGTACTATCGCCTGAATGGTGCCGCGCTGCGCGAAGGCATGGCGCTGGTCCCTTACATGTCACAGGTATTTGCCAATGTGCAATGGCTGAACTGGCTGTTGCTGATGGTGACCTACTCGTTCATCTATTTCGCGATCGACACACTGGTCATCACACGCGCCTTGAACTGGTTCATCGCCAGTGTGAAATACCGCGACATCATGCCCATTCGCGGCAGCGCCTACATCATTTCAGTGTTCAACGAGCAGGTTGGCAAGGGCGCCATGGCTTACTATTTGAACCGCCGCGACAAGGTGCCTGGCTGGGAGACAGGCTCTGTCATGCTCTTCATCATGTTCTGCGAAATCTTCTATCTGCTGGTATGGGCCACCATCGGCTATACCTTCACGACTGACATCCTGCCCGACGTCTTCAATCTGATTCCCTACATCGCCCTGGCCGCGGGGGTGTTTCTGGTCTTGTGGATGCTTTATTTCCAGGGCCGCATCCTGCCAGGCAGCACACTGCGCGACAAGCGCATCCTGCATGCTTTCAAGATTGCCAGGCCATGGCACTACGGGGCGTTTTTCCTGCTACGCTCACCTGCGATCATCGCGGCGATGATCGTCTACACGATTGCGCTCGGACTGTTCGGGGTGGAAGCAAGCTTCCTGTCCTTGATTGGAGTGTTGCCGGTCATCTTCTTCGCGGCCACGGTGCCGACACCCATGCGCGCCGCAGCGATTACCCTGTGGGTGGTCCTGTTTCCGGAGAATGAAGGCCAGATGGCTGCATTCGGCTTCGTGCAGCACAATTTCTTCATTCTGTTCAATGCGGCCATCGGGCTGCTGTTCTGGCGGCGTGCGCAGCGGGAGTTGTTCGGGACGTGATAGCCAATGCCCTGACTGCTCTGCGCCTGTTGCTGGTGCTTCCGGTCGCGTGGGCCTGTGCCAGCCCCGGGCTGCTGCCGCCACCGCTGCTGCTGGCACTGGTAGTCGTGGCAATTGCCTCCGACTATTTTGATGGAAAGCTGGCTCGCCGGTTTGGAACAGCATCCTCGCGTGGCATGCTGTTCGATCACAGCGTGGACTTTGTGTTTGTCACCAGTGCCTTGTTTGGTGCCGCTGCAGCAGGACTTGTCATTTTCTGGCTGCCGGTTCTGATCGTGATTGCATTTTCTCAGTACGTCATTGATTCCTACTGGCTGTACCGGCAGAAGCAGTTGCGCATGAGTTTCCTGGGGCGCTGGAACGGGGTGTTCTACTTTGCGCCCATCGTGGTGCTTGCCATCTCGCGTCTGGAGTTTTTCTCGGCATTCGAGCAGGCACTGGCCGGGTTGCTCTGGTGGATGTCTGCCGCATTGCTCGTCAGCACCGGCCTTTCCATCGTCGATCGCGGCATTGCACCATTGCGCGCTCGCTGACAGGTGGCAGGTTCTGGCAGGTACCGTTTGGCGAACGACTCAGAAAAGGCGAGCTTTTGAAAAATCCACCCATCATCCAACACTCAGGAGCTGTCGCTTCTGCTACCGAGGAACAACAATCATGACAAGTACAAAAAGAAACATAGGTATCGCCCTGGCGCTCCTGTGTGTGATTGGTACCACCTATTATGTCTTCACAGCACCCTATGTCCGTTTCCCGGGTGTCAGGCTGGGCGGCGAGCTGACGGCCGCGCCGTCAGACTGGAGCCAGATCAACGGCGAGACCGTGGCGCAGCTCAAACTGGCCGGGTTTCCTCCCTTTGTGATCAATGTCTGGTATGTGGGTACCCCCGACGGAATCATCACGGCGTCGCGACCGGACAATGGCTACTGGGCCAACCGGGCAAGGTCGAACCCGGATGGCTGGTTGCGCATCGGTGATCGCAGCTATGCCATGAGTGCCCAGGAAGTTCTCGGCGAAGCCAGGATCCCGTTTCTGGAACAATACGGTGGCAAATACAACATGCCCATGCGCTACGATTTCGAAGGTGAGATCATTCCGGGGACCAATGAACCACTGCATACCTGGGAGGTATTTTTCTGGACTGCCAGGTAATGAAAGAATTCCCGTAGCGACACCGGGTTGTTATGCTGACATCGCGAGTCAAAAATTTAACGGAGAAATGAAAAATGGGTAAATTCACACAGCTTGCGGCGATGGCATTTCTTGCCTTGTCACTCAATGCATATGGTGCCGAGGCACCGGAAACGATCACTGTCACCAGCACTGCCTTCGAGCATCACGGCACAATCCCGGAGGAATATACGGCCTACAGCGAAAACCGCTCCATTGATCTCAGCTGGTCCAACCTGCCCGAAGGTACTGTGCAACTGGCCTTGATCTGCGACGATCCTGAAGTTGTCACTATCGGCATGATGGAGTCACCGTTCCCGCACTGGGTGGCTTACAACATTCCGGCTTCTTCTACAGGCCTGCCGAAAGACATGACCAAGGAGGCCGTTGTGACTGGCATCGCAGGCCTTGAAGGCATGATCAACGGCGTCAATGGCACAAACCGTTCGGGCTACTTCGGTCCGCGCCCACCGGTGAATGGCCATCTGCATGCCTATCACTTCAGAGTCTACGCCCTTGATGCCGCGCTGAATCTTCCGCAAGGATTGAACAAGGCGCAACTGCTGGAGGCAATCGAAGGGCACGTACTTGCTACGGGCATGCTGATGGGGCACTACGAACGCAAAGCACCGTAAGATTGCAGAACCTCTGTTTCTGGCGGGTTCAGTCTCAGTCAGGCGTCGAATTCCTTTGGGTATCTGCGGCGTTCTGTTCTTCCGAATACTCGCCAAACAAGTTGATCCAGCGGTCAGTCTAGCGGCCGAACTTCATCAACTGCTCGTGGTGACTCTGTTCTTGCGGGGGCCTCAGAATGAGGTCCAGCAGGAACATCAGAATGCTGACGGGACTCATCAGCAGGTCGCGCAGGGCATCGGCCACCATTTTGAACTGGAATATCAGCAATTGCCGCAGGCCCGTGAGCGGGTCTGCCTTTTTGGGTGATGACACGAAACTCCCGGAAAGCCTGGTGGCACCACCATGGCCTTTTGCTGGATCGATGGGAAGAGCGGCGCTGTGCGAGGTCAGAACAGCAAGACCCAGACAGCCCAGCAGGCCAGTGCAGTGAGTACGGGAACGCTCATCAATAACAGCATGTTGCGAATCTGTGTCATGGTCATGTCCTTGTTTGTTCAGAATGATTGCTCCAGACGCTGCCCTTAAACGCCGGGGCTGCGCCTGCGCTGAGCAGGATATGCCTGACGCACTGCACAGGCCGGGCCAGCTTGCGTCATTGAGGATCAACTTGTTGAATTCAATGCTTTTTACACAATCTTCCTCCCCCAGAGTCTCAGGCTTGTCTCTGCGCACGTGTCAATATTGACAAAATCTGTGACACTCCCGGCACGATCACGCGCTGCAAGCGCCGGCGCCCGAAACGGTTCCCGGCTATGATGCGTCATGCTTATTCACTAGAATCGGCTTTCCTTCACACCGTCAGGATCCTGCACAGCGCCCCATGACTCAGTCCTTCCTCATTCTCACTCCCGTGACGCTGCGATTCGCTGCACTGTCGGCATTGCTGGGGCTGTTCGCCCTGTCGACTGCGCTGCATGCGGCGGATGAGCCCGTGCTGCGCGATCCGGCGGTCAGCGGCAGCGACCTGCCATTGCGCCCGCTGTTTGCCGGCAGCTGGCAGAAGGATTTCGCGCGCAGTGACAAATGGGAAGAAGAAGTGCAGCGCATCATCGACCAGCTCAACCGCGAGATGCAGCGCCAGCAGGGTCGCGGGGACGCCGGGGCCGTCGGCATGAGCGGCTCGCGGCGCAGCGTTGGCAATCTGGTGGCCCATGCTCGCCTGGCGGAACTCATCACGCGCCAGACCACCATGCGCATCACGCAGAGCGGCGACGAAGTGCGCATTGAGCGGCAGGGCGATGCGGCGCTGGTATGCAGCACGCTCAGTGACATCGAAAACACATTCTCCAGCGCCCACGGCTCGGAGCTGTGTGGCTGGGACCGCCTGCAGCTGGTCTTCCAGATTTTGCTGGCCGAGGGCGTGCTCATCGAGCACCGTTTCAGCGTGGACCCCAGCGGCGAAGAGCTGAGCATGCTGACCAGCGTCTCCAGCCGGGGCTCGACGCCCTTCAATCTGATGACGTTCTATACACGCTACGAGGCGCCTGAAGACGGCATCAACTGCGTGCAGACGCTCAGCCGGGGACTCGTGTGCAGCGCTCTGGATGGCGCGCCGCAGACAGGGGCACCCGCCGCGGAGCCTGCCCCGTGAGAAAAGCCACCTCCAAACTGCTGACGGCCAGCTTCCTCGCCAGCGTCCTCGGTGCCTGCGGCAGCAGCACACCGCCACCGCCGCCAGGTCCACCACCCGTGGGCAGCGTGACACTCAACGTGCAGCAGGGCATGCCCACGCCATTGCAGATGCTGGACATCGGCGTGCAGGTGTTCGCCACCGAGGCCGACCCGGAGGAGATCACGCTGCCGGGCGCCGCCATCTTTGCCGAAATCCGCAACACCGAGACACACTATCTGCCCGTCGCCTTGCGGCACACGCTTCTGTCCTCGAATCAGTGGGGCATCGTGCGCGTGCTGCCCGCGACTGACCCGTCGCTGGACCTGCTCATCACCGGCACCATTCTGGAATCCACTGGCGCTGATCTGTTGCTGCAGGTACGTGCTGTGGACAGCACCGGCCGCCTCTGGCTGGACAAACGCTATGCCGACATCGCCCGCACGGCCGACTACCCCGACAGCATTCCCTCACTGCGCGGCGGTGGCATCACTGACGGCCCGGACCCCTTTCAGGATCTGCATGCGGCCATCGCCAATGACCTTCTGGCCTTCCGCAACAGCCTGACGACAAGCGATCTGGCGCGCATCCAGGAGGTGACCCAGCTGCGCTATGCCGCAGACCTGTCGCCCGAAGCGTTTGCGCCTTATCTGGAGACTGATGCCGCCGGACAGCTGACACTCTCGCGCCTGCCCGCCAGCAACGACCCGCTGCTGCAGCATGTCGCCGATATCCAGGCGCGTCACAATGTCTTCATCGACACCATCGATGAGTACTACGAGGCGCTGTACCAGGACGTGAAGCCGCGCTACGACGTGTGGCGCCAGTACTCTTTCGAACAGGTGCTGGACCAGCGCGACAATGCCGAGCGCGCACGCAATGGCGAGGCCGTGCTGGGAACCGGCAGTTTTGAGGCACTCAGTCAGAATTACAACCGCTACAAATGGAGCAAGATCTTCGAACAGGAATTCGTGGCCCTGTCTTCCGGTTTTGTCAGCGAAACCGCACCGGCCGTTCTGGAACTCAGCCGCAACGTCAGCGGCCTGACGGGTCCTGTCGAAGACCTCTACGCGCAGTGGCGAGTCTACCTGCGCGGACTTTACGACATCGAAACCCAGAGTGCGGCCACCGCACCTGCCCCCTGAACAGGTAGGTAACTCATGTCAATTACTGCGTGCCGCTGCGACAGCGGCAAACCCTTCGCGCGTTGCTGCGGCCCGTTTCTTTCCGGCAGGGAGCAGGCCCGCACACCCAAACAGCTCATGCGCTCGCGCTACACGGCCTATGCTCTGGGGGGCCATGGCGACTATCTGATGAAGACCTGGCACCCCGGCACCGTCGGCCCGCTGAGTGCCGAGATTCTTGATGAGGTGACGCTGGACTGGCGCGGGCTGGAGATTCTTGACGAAGACCAGAAGGGCGATCGTGGTCGCGTGGACTTCAAGGCCACCTATGTGGACGAGGCGGGCAATTCACACGTTCACCACGAGCATTCGGCCTTTCTGCGCGTGAAAGGCAAATGGCTATATGTCGAAGGCAAGATGCGCGACGTGGTGATTCAGGACGCCAGCGCCTGAGATTTTTCGGCGATGCGCGCCAGCAGCGCATGCCAGGATTTCACGAAGGCTACGGCACCGTCCTGTTGCAATTGCCCCCCCAGCGTGTCGATGTCGATGCCAGCCTGTGCGAAGCGCGCAAGCTGCGCCTGGGTCTGCGCTTCATGCAAAGGCATCACATGTCCTGGGCGGCCATGGTCGGCGAAGGCCAGCAGGGTTTTCTCCGGCAGCGTGTTGATGGTATCCGGTGCCGCCAGGGCTTCCACATAGAGGGTGTCGCTGGCCTGCGGGGTCCTTGGTGCCGGTGCTGGCCGACAGCACGCGCTGAGGCACAGCCCCCGCCTTTGCCTGTCGCTGCCAGCGTGGCGATGCCAGCAGGTGCAGCGAGGCCTGGTAGGTCTGCTCGCACACGGCGATGCCCAGCCGGTTATGCAGTTCTTGCGGCACCTTGTCCTTGACTGCCACGTCCCAGCGCGACACGAACACCGACGCAACACTCATGACCTGCGGTGACAGCCCGGCGTCCAGGCGCCGCTGGATGCCGCGCAGGTATGCCTCGGCCGCCGCCCGACACAGATCCTCCAGTGCCAGCTCGACGAACAAGGCTTCGCCGCTCAGCCCGCACCGCGCTTTCCCGGCGATGGCAGCGCCATACTGCGTATCGCTGCCGATGGCCTGATCGAAGATGGTGGGATTGCTGGTCAGGCCGGTGACCTGCAGGGTGTCGATGTAGCGCTGCAGCGTGCCGGTATCGAGCATGGAGCGGGTGATATTGTCGACCCACAGGCGCTGGCCCAGGGCATGCAGTACGTGGACAGGGTTCACAGGCGTCTTCGGATGAAGGACTATGGAGCCCAGCATACTTACACACAGGCGGCTTGCAAGCGCACCTGGAAGACTCGGAGACTGAATGACAGAGATTCTGCTTACCGGCTTTACCCCCTTTGACGGCCGCGCAGTCAATGCCTCATGGATGGCAGCCAGTGCGCTGGCACGGCGCGGACAGCATCGCGGCCATCAGTTGCAAGCCCTGCAGATCCCCGTCTGCTGGGGCGCGCCGCGCCAGGCACTGACAAGTGCTCTGCAGGAGCAGGTGCCAGGTCTGGTCCTCAGCATGGGCGAAGGCGAAGTGGGGACGTTCCGGATTGAGACGCAGGCCCGCAATGTGCGGCGCGAGCGGCCCGACAACAACGGCCTGCTGCCCGCCGGCGTGCCGAACTCCCCTTCAGGGCCAGCCCTGCGGCACAGCAGTTTTGCGTGCGAGTCCCTGTGCACAGCGCTGGCAGCGCAAGGCATCCCCATTCGCCTGTCGGAAGATGCCGGCGCCTTCTTGTGCGAGGAACTGCTCTATACGCTGGAAGAGTTCAGGGAATCGCACCCGCAGATCGCGCAGGTGCTGTTCGTGCATGTGCCGCCCTTTGACACGCCCCTTCTTTACAATGGCGAATCGCGCCACTGCGACGAAGCGCTGCTGGAAGAGTTCGGCCTGGCGCTGCTGGATGCCGTCATGGCTCAGACCTGAGCCCGCTCCCGCATGTCGGCGCCGCTGGGGTGCTGGAATACCCTCAGGCCAAACTCGGGCAGAATGGCCAGCAGATGGTCGAAGATGTCGGACTGAATGCCTTCGTAGTCGGCCCACACCACGGTGTTGGTGAAGCAGTACACTTCCAGCGGCAATCCGTCCGAGGTCGGCGCCAGTTGCCTCACCAGCAGCACCATGCCCTGGTGCACGCCCTTATGAGCGCGCAGATAGCGTTCCACATAGGCACGGAAAGTGCCTATGTTGGTGATGCGCCGAGAGTTGACCGGGTCACGGCCCTGCCCTTCCAACTCGCGGTTCCATTTCCGGATCTCTTCCTCTTTGCGCTCGAGATACTCTCCCAGCAATCTGAATCGGCGCAGGCTTTCCACTTCGGCAGCACTCAGGAAATGCAGACTGTGCTGGTCCAGCAGCAGAGAACGCTTGATGCGCCGCCCTCCGGCCTCGCGCATGCCGCGCCAGTTCTTGAACGGATCGGAAATGAAACGCTTGGTGGGAACGGTGGTGATGGTCTTGTCGAAGTTCTGGATCTTCACGGTGTGCAGGGCGATGTCGATCACGTCACCATCGGCATTAAGCTGCGGCATTTCCACCCAGTCGCCCACGCGCACGATGTCGTTGGAGGAGATCTGCACGCTGGCCACCAGCGACAGCAGGGTGTCCTGGAAGATCAGGATCAGCACGGCCGCCATGGCACCGAGGCCCGAGAGCAGGATCAGCGGCGAGCGGTCGATCAGCGCCGCCACCATGAGAATCGCAGCCAGCAGGTAGACCACGATCTGCACCACCTGCACATAGCCTTTCACTGGTCTGCGCTGGGCATCCTCGCGGCGGGAATACAGCTCATTGACCAGATTCAAGGATCCGCCGATGGCCAGGGCCAGCACCAGCACGATAACGGCACTGCAGACATTGCGCACGACCTGGACCACTGGATCCGGCAGGTCCGGCACCAGGCCGACACCGGCGTAGACGATGAAGGCCGGCACTATGTTGGCGAGGCGCGAGATGATGCGCGAATCCATCAGCACCTGATCCTCGCCCAGTACCGAGGCACGCAGCGCGCGATAGAGGCCGCGCACCAAGATGCGCCGCACCAGATAATTGGCCAGCCAGGCGGCCACCAGCAGAAGTGCGGCACTGAGCAGCGTGTAGAGGTCGGGATGCTGTTCCAGCCACGCGAGCGTGGCGGCGAAATAGGTTTGCATGGCACTCCAGGAGAGGGGGTGGGTGCCGACGTCAACAGCCGGCACCCGAAGGATCAGAAGCTGCCGTTGATCCGCAGTGCCAGCGTGCGGCCGGCGCCGCCACACTGATCTTCATACTCTTCGATGATGCCACTGGTGATCGGACCAAGATAGCGGTGACGCTCGCGACACTGCAAATTGTCCGTGATGTTGCGGGCATCGAAGCGGAAGGTGATGCTGCCGAAAGCCACCCACTCCACGAAGGCCTGCACGTTCGGGTCACCGGCTGTCTGCTCGATGTCGTCGATGTCATAACGCTTGCGGCCACCGTCGAAGCGATTGTTCCAGGTCAGGCCGTAGTTCATGCGCAGACTGGGGATATCGTGGCGGAAACCCAGCGTCAGACGGCCACGGTCATTCAGCGCGAAACGACGGTCGATGCCCAGGAAGGGATCGGTGACTTCCGAATCCTGCACGTTGAAATTGGTGGTGAGCAGCAGGTTGGGCATGTTGATCATGCGCATGCGGATGCTGGCGTTCAGGTTCATGCCGTAGTTCTTGCCATCGCCGATATTGCCGTTGGCGGACTCCAGCACGGTGGGCGAGGAAGACACGTCCACGCGGTCGATCACGTCGATGTGCTTCGCATAGAACACATCGCCATCCACCACGCCGATGTCATCGGGCAGGCGGTATTCGAAGCCGAACTCAGTCTTGATGACCTGCTCCTGCTTGAGGTTCGCGTTGCCGGCCATGGTGTTCTGATCGATGTCCTGATTGTCCGACGCCGCCACGAAGTCGCTGAAGCTGAGCTGGCGTACCGTCTTGTCGACCACCCAGTGGACCTGGAAGGTGGGCGTGACGTCGAAGCGCCAGTCCACTTTCGGCTTCAGGAACTGGAAGTCGCGCTTGTTCACCACGTCGCCCCACTGCGCAATCTCGGACATCTCGTAAATCACCGAGGTCTCCAGACTCATGCGGGGACTGAGCTGCCAGTTGTGCACCAGGAAGGGCTCCACACGGATTTCCTCCACCGTGGAGTTGGCGTTGGAGACACTCTGCGGCACCAGTCCGCCGTAAGCCGCGGCCGGCGTGCCGGTGCTGGAGGCCAGGCCGAGACGCAGTTTGGAATCCAGGGTGGTCTGCGCACGCTCGGCGCCGAACTCGATGTCCTGGCCCTCGAACAGCCCCATCGTGAAGGAACTGCGGACAATGCGCTCCTGCGTGATGGAAGCGGTGTCCAGGAACAGGTCCTTGACCTCGGTGCCATTGGCGAACACGTCGTAACGCTCGCGCTTGGTCCACTCATCCGCCTGGTTGGCAATGAACAGCACCTTGAAACGCTGGCCGTTGGCGAAGTTGTACTCGTAATCGCCGCCGACTTCCCAGATGTCTTCCTCGCCGGGTATTTCCTCGCGCTCGATCACGGTCACATTCGGATTGACGCGCAGATTCGTGGCCCAGCGCGTGACGTCGGTGGGCTCGTCGCCCAGTTCCACCAAGGCGTTCACACGCAGACTGCTATTGGCGCTGATGTCGTAGCCCAGATTGGTGGCGAAGTTGTAGTTGGTCTGGTCCCCGGTGCGCTCCTCGCGGATCTCGTCGTTGAAGGACCAGTCGCCCAGGCGGCTGGTTTCCCAGCTGATGTAGGGGTTGTAGCGCGACTGTGCCTCGGCACTGAACAAATAGCTCAGCGCACCCGACTGGCCGCTGTAGGACACCGAGCCATTGGGTTTGACCGCGTGGTCGGCGAAGCGCGCCACTTCCATCTGGTAGGCGACGGAGGTGGTGTCCAGGGCTTCCAGCAACACCACGTTGACGACCTGGCTGCTGCCGCGCACGTCCAGCGCGCCGGACGTGCCGCGGATGATCTCGATGTAGTCCACCTGGGAGGCACTGATCCGCGAGAGGGTATCGCTGGACTGATTACCCTTGCCCGCCATGCGCTTGCCGTCGATCAGAATCTGGTCACCGCTGCCCGCCCCAAGCCCACGCCCGCCGCCACCGCCGCCGCGGCCGCCGCCGGGACCACCAGGGCCACCGGGGCCAGGACCACCACCGCCACCGGCATTCACGCCCGGAATGCGACTCAGCATGTCCTGCGCCGTGGTGGGCGCCCATTCGGTGAAATAGGAAGCGGGATAACGAACAGTGGAGTCCTCACCGGAAGTGTCCTGCGCCAGCGAGGACGGGGAAAAGACGGCGCTAGCGACCACGATGGATGCGGTCAGCAGGGAGGTATGAAACGGAAAATTCATTCTTTGATCAGCCCTTGCAGAAAAAAACAACTCGGTACCCTAGTGAAAACCGGCATTTATTGCAAATTATTATCATTTGGAGGCACAAAAATCACATTCACGCCACAGCGTGTTACAAAACTACGCAAGCTAGTAAAACTTCGCGCTGGTGCAGAAAAATGGCGAGTTTGTCCTGTCACGCTCCAAGGCATCAGTCTGATCAGAACTTTGCCAAGGCTGCCCTTGAAGATGATGTTCCGTTCAGGGGGCTCTACCGGAAGCCTTTCGCATTCATGCCGCCGCATGGCGGGTCTGGTCAACAACCGCACCCCGATGACCGTCAATCCTTGCACCTCCCAGAACATACCAATCATCGACAAGCCCGCGTACAACTGCAGAATCGTCCAGCAGTTCGCCCTCATGACCGTGGTCTGAGGCATCGTCAGGATATTGGTCGGCGCCCTCTTCGCAGCGCAGCTTGCCTGTACGGCATTGACCTTCGACACCGCCTGACCAAGCTTGGACCGATTGCGCCCGCTGCCCACCGCTGCGGTGATCTTCGCCTTGGAGGGGGCTGATGACGGCCTCGCTGTTCATCCTCCATACCGGCATTCCCATCGCCTACGTCATGCCAGGCGAGAAGGGCTTGCTGTTTGCCAGCGCTTCTGTGGCCATCGGGCTGGTGCTCACCGTTGCCCTGCCAGCGGCAAGGGTCATACCATGGGAAACGGGCGCGATGCCCTAATTCACTGACGCATGAGGTCCGGATGCCACGGCTCGAGTTCGAACACATCATCCAGGTCAACGACCCTCGGCAGCCGCATCTGCCGACGATGACACGCACCCAGCTGTGGGAAGGCCTTGTGTTCCGTACCCGCTACCCGGGCCATTTCAATCCAAGCCTGAGCACGAGCCTGCAACAGATCAGTGCCACGAAATTCGTTCGTCACCTGCGTTTTGGCGAGGACAGCCTGCGCGATGTGGTAAGTCTGCGACCGGAGCAGGAGATCGAGACACGGACCGTTGGCGTGGTCGGGCAGATGTTCGCTCACAGCATCACCCGCATCGAGGAGCCGGCCCCCGGCCATCTGGTCGTGCGCTTCTTCTATTGTCGCGACTCGAGCAATGAATCGGGGGGGCTGGATGTCGACAGTTATCTCAAGGAAGCCTATTTGCAGAATGACCGCGATGCGATCGCAGAACTGCGCCGGTTTGCGCTCGAAGGCTTGCCAGGGTCCGGCTCATGGCTCCAGTGAGACGCCCAGGGCCAGCGTGTAACGCTGCTCGTCGACGTGTTCCGGCGACAGCCTGGCGCTGAGCAACTCAGCCACGTCCTGCCGGATCATGGCCACAGCCGCCACGCGGTACTCCCGCGTGAAGTCCGCCTGCATGACGCCGCCCCAGAGGCTCAGCATGGCCGTGTCGATGCGCCGCACCTGATTGTCCTTGGCCCACTCGCCGGAGATGGCCTGGCCCAGCGCCCTGAGCTGTCGGGACAAGGCCGCATGATCGGGAGCCGGCAGATCCACAAGCACCGATTCGGCAATCGCATTCCAGCCCAGCGCCATGAACTCCGAGCCTTCATAGAAGCGCAGCACCCATTCAAGATACTGCTGTCGGGTCTGCAACGCCTGATTGGGAATGTCAGCTGCGTAAACGCGCAGGAAATGGGACTGAGGCGGCAGATGGGCTGGCCAGGCGGCCGGCCCAGCTCGTTGGGCACAGGCGCTCAGCAGAACACTCAGGATCAGTACTGACAA
>Ga0255214_1000091_pt1 | contig 22957 bp, 15 predicted proteins | sample Miss_Law_RepB_8d_FD_189951 | JGI IMG/M metagenome (GOLD analysis project Ga0255214, IMG submission 189951) | Freshwater microbial communities from Mississippi River, Louisiana, United States - Miss_Law_RepB_8d | ecosystem: Environmental > Aquatic > Freshwater > River | place: USA: Louisiana... | reverse complement strand
GCAACCTCACCCTCAATCTGGGCACCAACAAGGCCACCTCGGTCAAGCAGATGATCGATATTGCCCGCGCCCTGACCGGCAAAGAGATCCCCACCCAGATGAACCCGCGCCGCGCCGGTGACCCGCCCCTGCTGGCGGCCGATGCCAGCGAAGCCCGTCGTGTGCTGGGCTGGACGCCGACCCATTCCAGCATCGAAAACATCATTTTAACTGCCTGGCAGTGGCAGCAAAAACTGCATCAGTTTGGCCGGGCTGGCGCTTTGCGCGCTGTTCCGGCGACCACCAATTTTAAGGAGGCCATTTAAATGAAGTTCAATACTGCTCGTAAGACTGCTCGCAAAACAGCTCAGGCTACTTTTCAGCCCGGCGCTAACGACAATGCCCGCGTGCTGCTCTATCCGGGTGCGCATTCCTTCTTCAAGCAGGCGGTTGACCGTCTGGGTGCGCTGGTTGGCCTGATCATGCTGGCCCCGGCACTGGCCATCATCGCCCTGCTGGTCAAGCGTGACGGCGGCCCGGCTTTTTACGGCCAGCCGCGCATCGGCCAGAATGGCAAGACCTTCAAGTGCTGGAAGTTCCGCTCGATGGTGCCCAATGCAGGTGAGGTCCTCAAGGACCTGCTGGCCAACAGCCCGCAGGCCCGCGCCGAATGGGAACGTGACTTCAAGCTGAAGAACGACCCGCGCGTCACCAAGCTGGGCGCCATTTTGCGCAAGACCAGCCTGGATGAGCTACCGCAGCTGTGGAACGTGCTGATGGGCGAGATGAGCCTGGTTGGCGTGCGCCCGGTTACCCAGACCGAGCTGAAGAATTATGGCGAGAAGATCGCTGACTACTACGCCATGCTGCCGGGCATGACCGGCCTGTGGCAGGTGAGCGGCCGCAACGACGTGAGCTATGCCGAACGCGTCGAGCTGGACAGCCAGTATGTGCGCGGCTGGAGCTTCTGGGGCGACATCGGCATCATCTTCAAGACTGTGGATGTGATGCTGCGCAAGCGCGGTGCTTACTAACGTACCGCTGCTACTTCGTTCATGCGTTTTCGTCTTGTCCTGGCAGCTAGCTGCCTGTTACTGGCTGCCAGTTCTGCGCCCGCCGCCCCTAACCGGGCGGCGCCGACGCCAGGCGCCCCTACCCTCATAAGCCCGGGCCAAAGCACCAGCGTACAAGCCCCCTCACAAAGCTCTGCCGGTACGGATAGCGTCATTCAATTCAGGGACAGCTTTACTGGTCGCCTGACCCAATTGCCTACAGGGAACCAGAAACTCTATCCAGATCCCAGCGTCTGGGCATTCAACTTCTGGCCGGGCAGCGTCTGGCCGGACAGTTATGGTGACGGCACCAACTGGCTGGCTGGCAATGGCGAAAGCCAGGTTTATCTATCCCCATATGTTGGCAAGGTTGCCGGCCAGACCATCCCGCTTGGTTTGCGATACGATCCCTTTAGCATCCAGCCTGATGGCCTGCACATCCGGGCGCAGTTATTGAGCCCAGCGCAGCAAACGGCCTATCAGGTCGGTGGGCATCGCCGCTTTGGTTCAGGAATACTCCGCCAGCGTGAGAGCTTCACCTATGGCCGCATTCGTTTAGTCGCAAAGCTGCCCAACGTCAAAGGCAGCTGGCCTGCCTTCTGGCTTTTGCCAAAAGCCCAGATTTGGCCGCCCGAGATCGATATTTTTGAAGGCATGGTCTGGGGCCACCACACCACGGAAGTGCATATGGGCCTGGTTACGCCCAAATCTGAAGGCGGAACAATCGGGTTATGGAAATATCTGGGTGCTAACCCGTCGCAAGACTTTCACGAATACGGCCTCGACTGGACGCCACAAAAGCTGACTTTTCTGTTTGATGGGCGCGTGATGCTTGAACGCCCCACACCGCCCTCCATGCAGCAACCCATGTATTTGCTGATTAATCTGGCTGTCGGTGGCAAATGGCCCTGTAACGAACTGGAAATTGAGCCGATTGACGACATGAGCCCGGAACGGTTAAACCGCTGCGCCAACTCTTTTGAAGCTGGATACCCGGCTGACCTTGTTTTGCGGTCTGTCCGGGTGGAGAAACTAACACCATGAACAGTCCTAAATTAAACCCGGCACAGAGCGCTTATCTGGATTTTCTGCGTGGTATTGCCGCCCAGATTGTGCTGATCGGGCACTCGTCCATCCTGTTCCTCAATGGCAGCCGCCTTTATCAGGCCAACCTGCAAGTCATCGCCGTGATGATCTTCTTCCTGCTGTCCGGCTTTCTGATCAGCTATACGGTGTTCCGCCGTTATCATGACCCGGCCTTCAAGTTCCGGCATTATTTTGCTGACCGTTTTGCCCGCATCTTTACGGCTTTTGTCCCTGCCCTGATTTTTGCTGCCGCTGTAGACGCCTATAACCTGACACTTCCCACAGCACAGGCGCTGGCCACCGTTACACCAACAGGCAGCTTTGATGGCGAAGATTGGGTTCAGGGCCTGTTTCATAACTATACCTGGCAAGCCTGGCTGGGCAATCTGCTGATGTTGCAGGACTTCCCCCTGTTCCAGATCGCCCGTCTGGCAGGACTGCAGGAAAATGCATTCTTCATCAAATCATTTGGCACGGCCTCGCCCTTCTGGACGATCAGCATCGAATGGTGGCTGTATATGGCGTTTGGCATGATTGTGCTGTTACGCATCCGCACTGGCAGTCCCTTTAAACTATGGCAGCTGCCGATTTTGGGATTTGTGGTTATTGAACCGATGTATTACCTCATCGGCGGTGTGGATAATTGCCTGAGCCTGCTCTGGATTACCGGCATGATGCTATCATTAGCCTACATCAATCAGGATAAACTGCTGGCCCCACTGGGCAGTACCGGTACAGGCCCACGCTTTCGTGTTTACTGCGTTGGCGCCTTTTTCTTTGCGCTTGTGTGCATGGCAGCCAGACTGGTAGCCCTCAAGCTGGATACCGGCAAAATGGCCTTTAGCGAATTTCAATTTGGCCTGTTTCTCGCACTGGCTGTCTTTGCCCCGCTCATGGCGCTGAACAAGCTGAAATCTGCCCCCGCGCTGGTCCGCAAGGCCTGCACCGGGTTATCCAGCTACAGCTTCTCGCTCTACCTGACCCACGCGCCGATTTTAAGCTGCCTGTTCCTGCTCTACCCAGACCGTCCTTATGATTGGTCGATGATGGGGATGAGCTTTGCCGTCAGCAATATAGTAGCCATCATTTTTGCTTGGCTGTTCGAGCGCCACTACCACAAGGTTGGCAGCTGGATCAAAGCCCGCTTCTGCTAAATCCAGTCCTCGCCCGGACAGCATTCGAACAGCATTGGCGGGCAGCCAATTCAGGCCTGCTTGATTTTCTGGAATGCGTCGTATGTCAGGGCGGTATCGACACTGCCGCCGCTCGTCTGCGGCAACGTATAGATACGGCGCTTATCCGGCCCGGCCAGATGCATGACTGAAATGGGCTTTGCCGCACGATCTGGCGTTACGAACTGCCGTGTTTGCGCATCCCAGTGCGGCGGGCTGAGCGTACAGATCCAGTTACAGGTCGGTGAGGCCAGCAGGTGCGACATCCCGCGTAGCACGAACGTTGCATTAAACGCATGCTGGTCCATATTCAGTTTCTTGCGGGTATCAATCATATGCTGGTAATCGTCGCGCCAGGCTTTCCAATGCGGCGCATCCGCGCGCAGGGCATAGATGCCTGCATTAATGGCGGCAGGCCACGCAACGCGCAAGCCATTCACAATGCCCCATGAGGCCAGCATGTGCCCGTACCACCAGCGGTTATACAGGAAATTGCGCTTATAGCCGGTGCCATTCTCCCGAATGATCGCCGCACCATGCGTGCGGGCGCCTTGCACCAGCACATCAAAGAACTCACGGGTTTGCGCCCAGGCATCCGCATCAAACCAGAGATAGATCTCATAACCGGGGAAATAATCCGGCAGGCAGCAGCGGGCATCAAACCCGACCAGATAGGACTTACGCAGCTCCATGGGCACATTCATCGTCCAATGCGGCTTTTTGACGATATAGCCCTTGGCCTCAAGGCCAGCCACCTGTTCAGCCGTTAGGCCCAGATCAAGAATGCCAATGTCAGCTTCCTGCCCCAGCCCCAGCGCTTCGATAGAGGACAGCGTCTCCGACATGAAGTCAAAGAAGTTGGCATCACAGCCAGTCAGAATAATGGTTTTTCCGCTCATGCTACCTGTCCCTTTTCAAGTGGCTTATAGGCATAGACCCAATAGGATCGCCACAACACAATAAATACACCGGACATAACTGCGGCATACCCCACGCCAGAGAAGCCAAAAGTCTTGACCGCTCCAATGGTTGCCACCGCAGACACACCCAGCACCAACAAATTACCTATCCATACGGCCCGGTCCTGATGACGGGCATACATGATGTAATACAGCCCCTCGGCCGAAAGCTTGAGCCAGCTGCCAAACAGAATCAGCCACAGCACATGCGCATGATCAGCAAATTCCGGGCGGCCAAACCAATGCCCCAGCAGCGGCACAATAATGCCGATGATGGCAGCAACCACAGCAACACCAAGCGAGCATTGGATTGTCATGCGCACGGCCTCAGCCCGGAAAGCGTTATGGTCCCCGCTACGGAAATAACCAACCAGACGCGGATAGCTGAACGCCACCACGCCATTTTGCACCAGCGCCGCCTGCGCCACAGCAAAAGAGCCATAAAAGCTGATAATGCCTACAAAATCACGGCCCAGCTCTACTTCAACCACAAAGCGGTCGAGATTACCGGCGCCGGCTGCAGCAACTGCCCCCACCCAAATTGGCAAACACAGCTTTACACTTGCCCAAATCCAGGCCCAATCGACACGCACGGACAGCATGTGCCGCCAGGGTAAGCCGCGCCACAGCCACGCTGTGAGCAACAGGCTCAGGGCTGCGCCAGCCAGCCAGAACATGAAAATCACATTGGCTGTGCGCAGCTCTGGCATCAGCCAAGCGACAATCATCACCGGGAACACCCACAAAGCCGAGCGAATAAAGAACAGCACAGTCGAAGATAAAGGCTGCTTGAGTGAAACCAGATTTCCTCCAGTCACCGCGCCCACGCTTTCGACAATTGCCAGAATGATGGCCAGCAAGGCCAAACGCGGCTCAATGAGATCCGGCCACAGCACCGCCCCGATTAACCCCAAAACGGCAAACAGCCCATAATTGATGGCATATAGTACAAACTGGTCGCGCAGCTTGCATACCAGCGCTGCTGGCTGGATATCCACAATCTCCCGGCTAACTGCATAATCCAGTTTCATGCCCAGCAACGGAATGGCGATGGCAACATAAGCCGCCACCAGCCCGTATGTGCCCATTTCGGTGAGCCCAAGGAACTTACCCATAAACAGGGTCAGTAACAGTTTGGAGCCGAGCGACACCAGACGCAGGCCCGCATTGAGAAGCTGCCGGATGAATTGGTGCTCAAAGAAGCGGGAAAGGCGGGAGAAAATCATGATATGCAGCGGAAAATACCTATAACTGCACGCCATATCAAATAAAAAGACTAAGAAAATGCGCTTGAAATGAACAGGGCATGATCCTTGTGTTTATGGGGCAAGTTGGGTTAGATAAAGCACGTTTTTTCTACAGGACTACCTATGCAACCTCACGTTTTAACCCGCCTTGATACCCACCCCATTCCGGTGGCGCCGGGCGAAGTCCGGGTTTTCAATTTTGTTTTCAACGAGGTTGACCGTCTCCCATATTTTCTGGACTATTACCGCAAAGCCGGTGTGAGCCGTTTTTTCATCATCGATAACAATTCAACCGATGGCACCCAGCAATATCTGCTCAGCCAGCCAGACTGCCACGTTTTTCATACAGCCAATTCCTTCCGCGAAGCCAATAGCGGCATCGCCTGGACCAAAACCCTGCTGGACATGTATGGCGCGGGACAATGGTGCTTGCTGGTCGACGCTGACGAGCTGCTGGTCTATCCTGAGTGCGAAAGCATCAAACTGCCGGATTTTTGTAAATCAATCGAAGCGGAAGGTAATGAGGCCCTCCTCACCTTCCTCATGGACATGTATTCCAACACCGACATGAAGGACGCCGTTTGTACCCCCGGCACCCCCTTCACGCATATCTGTCCGTTCTTTGATAAAGATTATACATGGGTTCCGCGCTTTGGCCTGCGCCATACCCCCTTCCCGCCACGTGAAGTACTCGGCGGCCCGCGTGAGCGCAATTTCTACCCGGATCAGGGCAAAAACAGTTATCTGCGCCGCCTGTACATCCATCTCCTGATGCGGGGCAATTATCTGCTGCGCAAGAAGCTCCGTCTGCCAGTACCAGCGAGCCGCGCTAAAGCGCCCGCCCTGTTCAAAGTGCCACTGATCCGCTGGAACAAGAGCTACGCCTACACCGCCTCCACGCATGAAATTCACCCGGTCAAGCTCGCCCGCTCAACCGGCGTTCTCCTGCACTTCAAGTTCTTTGCTGATTTTCATGCCCGTGCCGAACACGCCGTCGCCGCTAAAAACCACGCAGGCGACAGCGCTGAATACCAGCAATATCTTGAAGGGCTCAGCCGGATCAAGGGAGGCTGCTTCATGTATGCCGGCAGCCAGCGCTACCAGAACAGTCAGCAGCTCCTTGAACTTGGCCTGATCAAGAAGGGCTGACCGTTTTTTGCTGATAGTCAGCAGCCAGCTGCTGATTCAACTCGGCAATCCGCTCATGAATCTGACGGCGGCGGACAGCACAGATGTCCTCACCGCTTAGCGTTCCGGGCAGCTTGCTCAATTCGGCCAATTTGCGCGCATTACGACGAACACCGGGCATAACCAGGCCGAGAGCCGCCAGACGGTTGAGCACATGATCGCAGGCCGGGCCGATTTTTGACATCAGCAGACGATCGACACCGTAGCGGAAACGCTTGGGCACCAGATTCTCCAGCATCCAGTTTGACATCCGCACAAGCAGGCCGCCCTGTTCATGCTCAATCTGGCCGATCGCAGGGTTGGCCCCCTTATCGACATAGCTGGCAATTTCCTTCATGGTCGCGGCGTCATGAATGGCGGCGCGGATAAAATCAGATACGCCCATCATGCCAAAGAAATTGAATTCCGGTGCGGCCATGTTGAGCGACTGCGCCCAGTCATTCCACTTGAACAGATTGATACGCGGCGATGTGCTGACCGGTACCCACGGCACACGATAGGCGTCTGCGAGAATAGCCCCATGCATGGCCTCCGTGACAACCAGACGCGCTGAACTGATTGCGGCAATTACCTCGCGCACATCGGCCAGTGGGTCAACATAAGTAATGCCGGCAATTTCGCAGGCACGACGCCACAGCGGATTATAAGCCGTCTCCCAATGCGGAATGAAGATGACCTTGTCAGTCTTCGGCGCAGCCGGAAACACTTCAGGCGCCAGAATGGCCGGGTCTGTAATACCTTTTTCTGCAGGCAGCCCCAGAACATGGGCCGACAGGGGTCCGCGCACAAACGATACAATACCGTAATTCAACACATCGCGCGGCCGGCCCTGATAACCAACGCCCGAGCCAAACACCACGATGCGGCCATCATGCTTAACTTTAGAGCCGATCAACGTGCCAATGCCAAACATCAGCCAGTCATCTGTCCGGGCCATCGCCTCCGGGAAGAATGAATTCCACATATACTTGTTAAGCATATCGCCAAAATTCGGCACATCTTGATAATAGTAAACGCGCATAGAACACCTTGTTTTATTGAAATGTGAGCCTGAGTTTTAAGAAAGAAATCCCGTTTATTCAAGAAATAAATCCCAATTATTAATGCGCCCACCCAGCCTAAAGCCAAGCAACCATCTGATAATCATCTTGAAACCGGCCAGTTGGCCCGATAGATAGACTATATGAAAATCGCAATGACCGACCCGGCCTTCTTTACCTGGCCCTATGACAGTGCCTTAATTGAAGGGTTAATCAATAACGGGCATGAAGTTCACTTCTTCAGCATGAAGATGCCCGACAGCGCCAAGAAAGATACGCGCGCCCATCTGCATGAGATTTTTTATCCCGGGCTAGATAAGCCTATTCTCGCCAAACTTCCACGCCCGGCCTTCCTGCTGGCCAAAGGGCTCCTGCACTTCATCTCCTATTTCAGGCTGATAGCTCAGCTCAAACGCCTCAAGCCTGATGCCATCCACGTGCAATGGGCGCCGCTACCTGTGATTGATCTGTTATTCTTGCCCACATTACGCAAAATTGCCCCGCTGGTCTTTACAGTGCATGATTCATCGCCGTTCAATAACAATCCCAGTGCCAAACTGCAGCGTCTGGGCGCCTTTCGCATCATGCGCGCATTTGACCGGCTCATTGTTCACACCGAGAAAGCCCGTCAGGATATTATGGCGCGGGGTGTTCCAGCCGCTCATATTACGCGTATTGCGCATGGCGTAATTGGTGGCGATCCCAAGATTTCTGCGCCGCCGCCCAGCCGCGACCTGCACAAGCAAATGGAAATCCTGCTGTTCGGAAAACTCAAGCATTATAAGGGCGCGGATTTACTGATCCGCGCACTGGCCCAGCTTTCACCTGAAGAGCGCCAGAAATGCCGCCTGCGTGTAGTTGGCAAAGCCGAAATGGATACCCAGCCTTTATTCGAACTGGCCGAAACGCTGGGCGTTGCAGCTGCTGTCACATGGGATCTGCGCTTCGTTTCCGACGCTGAAATGGCGGACATCTTCGCCGCCGCCGACGTTATGGCCATGCCCTATCGCCAGATAGATGCCTCGGGCGTGTTGATGGTTGCACTTGGCATGGGCCGTCCCATTCTTGCCTCACGCATCGGTCTATTTTCAGAATTGCTGGAACATGGCACGCACGGCCTGTTGGTTACGCCTGAGAATGTGAATGAGCTGGCACAGGCTATCCGTGAGCTGCTTAACAATCCAGACCAGCGCCTAAAAATGGCGGAGAACGTCAAAGCCCTTGGGGCTGCCATCCCCAGCTGGGATGAAATTGGCCAGCAAACAACGCAGCTCTATCAAACAGCCCGCGCGTAGCGCTACACAACGGACTGCCAAATCAGTTCTGCAATCGATTATCAAACCGGAACGGGTTGATATCGTCGGCCATCGCCTCACGATCAATGCAGACACCGGCCCCATTATCAGCATCGCGATTGCATTGGCCGCGATCAGCATAAAGACAGCTCGCCACGCGATCTGACCCAACAGTGCAATAACGGCTACCGCCATAATAGATCAGGTCAGCTTCAGAATTAATGACACAGGCCGTAGCTGGCGGTGATGCCGCCTGACGGCAGCTTGCCACATCATCATACAGACACTGATTAGCCATGCCGGCCCCAGCCACGCAGAATGTAGATGCCTGTGCACCGGATGGAATGATAAGAAAGAGAGCAGAAATAATAAAGAGGAACCGCATTACGCTGACTTCCTTTCAATTGCGACAGGAACAGGGCGCGCATCCGGCCATACAATCAGCGCCACGATTAACCCATGAATGGTCGGCGGAATGATATACCCACCCAAGACAAGAAACTGGATTAATAATGCAGCTTTAAGATAGCGTGAACGACGTGCCGTCGTAAACAAAGTGGCTAGAAAGAGGAAATAGGCAGTTGCGGCAAAAAAACCGTATTCGTATATGATTTTACCCCATGTAGGGTCAAAATTCGCATAATCAACAGCGCGCGGAACAATTGCACCGATCATCCCGGCCCCTTCTCCAAACAGCATTTTATGAGGATAGGGCAATACGAAGTCGCGCAAAACTAGAAACATTGAAACAAATCGGGCAAAACCACTGCTATGTGGGTCAAAAAACTCGCCAGCGCGGTTGACAAAACGACCAAGCCCAACCAGCGGCGCCCACAAAGGAGATAAGACAACCGCCACACCAGCTCCTGTCAGTAAGAAAAACTGACGACGTTCAATCAGATAGAATGGCATAAGCAAGAAAAGTAAGATCAGGCCAGTACCTGAAAATGTCACTGCAATTGCTGCCAGAAGCAAGATGATGCGCTTTACGTTCATAAAATAAACAACATCGATAATAACGGCCAATGCTAGAAACTGGCAAAAAATGGCAGGCTCAAGAAAAAACACACCTGTGCTCTTAAAATGCTCAGCCCCGCCCCCAAGCGGATTAAGGCCATTAAAGCCGATCACATAAAAACTCTTGGGAAAATAGTGCTCCATGAAGAATGCGACAGGCACCCCAACCACATACTGGGCAAAGAACTGAACAATCCCAACAATAGCAAAAACAGACATAAGCCGCACATAAAAATTCAGTTCATAACCCGGATTCACCAAACCAGAACGCAACCCAAATACATACGGCAAATGAACCAACATCAGCATGATCAGGGATGGAAATGAAAAATCCCCTGAATGCGCCAACTGCACAAGCGCCATCACAGACATCGCTATTAAATAAACAACACAGCGCAATGCTCTGATTTCAAGACGGCCGGCTAGAACGCCAAAACCAGTCAAACCGGTAAGGATAATAAAACCTAGAAAAAGCTGAATATCCGCCGTCAGTGTGATAGCCACTTTCTGCAGCAATGTCGCCGCAATCAGCTGCCCTGCTAAAAGCATCTGCGCAATAGGGTCGTCCCTCTTTACGGCAGATGACTCTGAGGACGAGGCAGCGATGACAGACATAGCTATTTCCTGATGGATTGCGCTGGCGTCCAAGTCTGGAAGCGGTCACCACGGACAGAGCGCCAAACCCCCAAAGCTGTTGCAGCAAATGCGTAGAAAATATCGACAAGCTGAACAACAGGGCCGATACGCGACTTAACCGCAACATATGTCAGCACGGGAACGGCAATCAGCAACAGGGCGGCGAGCCAGGCAAAACCGGCGGCGACCAGGAAAATCAGGAAGCTAACAACCGAAAGCGCAATCCAATAAAGAACGAACCAGCGCAGAAGTTTATGCGCAACATATTTGTAGAGATTAAAGGCATCAAGCTGGCGCAAACGCGGCCACATTAAGCGATGCACGTTAAAAGCCTGACAGGCAATACGCACCTTGCGACGGAATTCTTCTTTGGCGATGGTCACAGATTCCTCATAGGCAATAACATCCGGCGCCCGCACCAATCTGTAGCCATCACACAAAATGCTAAAGGAGACATACATATCGTCAATAATATCAGCAGGCGGCGCGTGATGTAGTTTGCGGCGAATAGAGAAAATAGAGCCATCCGCCCCCATCAAAGAGCCGGTCTCACTTTCAAGCTGCTTAATGAATTCCTCGAGGCGCCAATACAGCGAGCCATTATTTGCAGTCTCGGTCGATCCTTCACCGTTTGTATAGATCAGGTGCCCACAGACGCAGCCTACTTCAGGGTCAGCATAATAATTGGCAAGAGCCGCGACGGACTTCACATCCAGCATCACATTGGCATCGGTGAAGAGGATAATGTCGGCCTGTGCCATACCAACCAGCAGATTCATGCCATAGGTTTTGCCGTGGCGCTCCGGTGAAACATGAATTTTAAATTGATCTTTATACGGCTCAAGGGCCTCGGCCGTTCCATCTGAAGCAGCATCAATGTAAATCAGCACCTCAAGACCCGGCATGGCCTGCTGTAATGCTCGTAGATTATCGGCCTTCTGCACAATGCAGGCCCGTTCATTATAGGCACACATGCATATGGCATAGGTCAGCGGCTGGGCAGCCGCCTGTGTTCCCAGTGGCTTGGCCATACGCTGGCGCAGAACATAAAGAGACAGCGGATATAACACAAACGGATAGATCGCCAGAATCCCGAACAGGATAGCTAGCAGGAAAAAGAACAAGGCCATTTATACCTCAAACAAGTTACAGTCTGCTGTAAATCCAGCTCGGAATATACAGACGGCGATTATGCAGCACCGCCCCCAATAGCTTTACGCTAGCATCCGCCAATTGGTCGGAAATCTGGGTAACAACCGGGGCACGGGTCTGCTCTGCCTCTACGACCAGAACCACCCCATCGACCAGACGAACAAACGACTGAAGAGACGGCTGTGCCGCAATATTCGGGGCTGAAACAATAACGACAGGATAATGCGTCCGGATAGTATCCAGCAACTTACGCACGTCTGGCAGAACCGAAATAATCCGATCGGCCTCCCCCGCAGCTGCCAACGGCAAAATCACTGTTTTGCCACGGCGCTCAACTGCCGCGTCGAACTGACAGCGCCCGGTAACAACGCCGAGGAGAGACTCACGGCCACTGGGCGCGCTGGCTGCATCAATCAAAAGAACATCACGCCCTAAAGTTGTGGCGGCATAATCTGCCAGGCTAGAGGACAAGTCAGCCGTAGCATTGGAAACCTGACAGCCAGCTACCGCAACAATTTTGCCCGATTGAGCAGCATCAGCCACAACGGTCTGATACAGCGCAGATAACTCCTGCCCTTTGTATTGACCAGCATCATTCTGACGACGAATAAACGACGCAAGAACCGGACGGCCCAATACAGCAGCCAGCTGCTCACTGCGCCAGAAAGTCTGATCCAACAATTCGGCGAGTAGCGCCACGGCTACACCCAGGAATCCCGCAACAAGCCCACCGATGAAAAGCACCAAAATCTTATTGGGATAAGCCGGCTTTTCAGGAACAATTGGCTGCTGAATGACAGAGATACGCGTAATTTTGCGCTGGTTCAAATCGTCGTTCACCTGCGCTGCCAGCAGGCGATCCTGAGCAGTTTTATAAGCCTCTTCACTGACTTTAACCGCACGCACCAGGTTATCGTACTCAGCACGGTGCGCCTGCTTTTGCAGAATCTGGCGATCCAGGTCTTCAATTTGCCCCTTCAAAGCCGCAACTGCATCTGACAGGTTCTTTTGCTCAGTCTCAATATTCCGGCGCAATGTTTTGATGATATCGCTATTGGGGCGATAGGTCTGCAGCAAGGCCGCTTCCTTGGCATTTAGCTCATCAATACGGCGCTGGATGTCTTCCAGAACCGGGAAACGCCCCCCCTCACCAGACGCACCGATACGAGCCGATGAAGCCTGATAATCGGGCTGCTCTGTTGCTGGCGCTACAGTTGATTGAGCACTTGCATCAACAGGCGCGGTAAAATCCTGACGGCGCGCCAGATAACCGGCCAGATCGCCACGCTGTTTGAGCAGCAATGAAAGCTCCTCCTCAAGCGAGGTAATGTTGTTGGCAACCTTGAAGTCTGTCAGCTTGCGATTGGCAGCATCAAGATTGACATAAGACTGATGAGCCTGATCTGCGAGCACATCACTCTGAGGATTTCCAAAAATCTCAGCCTGCTTTTGAATATAGATATCGATAAAGCGGCGAAGCGCATCATTGGCAACAACGGGATCTTCATTAACGAGGGCAATGCGGATTGTGCCAGAATCGCTATGTGAACTAGCCTTAATATCACCCATCACCTGACGGATCGCAGCGCTTACACGCTTCTCTGGGTCTTCAATATTCTCGGCAAGATGGGGGTAAAGACGATTAACACCAACGCTACGTACCAACGATTCAGCAAGGTCGCGGCTTTCCAGAATATTAAGGTTGGACTGAACCAGCCCGCGGCGTTCTTCAGCCGACAGACCGCTGTTGGGCACGCCCTGAATGGCTACTTCCGGGCGGGCATCCTGACCGAACTTGACCAGCAAGGTGGCATTGCTCTCATAATACCGCGTGCTGATGACCAAATAAACAATAGTCAGCAAAACGACCGGTACAAACACGAATGCAAACTTATACAGCTGACGGAATGCTGTACCAATTACACCACGAGAATCCATCTGAATAAGCATAGTCAGCCTCTGGCTATATTAGTTTCTAAGATTGTAATTCGCAGATACACCAACGCTGGGCGTAATGTATTGCTGCACATATTGCTGATAATTCTTGTAGGCCAGTGCGGCACCGCTCTTGGGCACGAACACCACATCATACGGGGCCAGACGTGCATCCTTGGAGGCATCACCCTCTTGGGTAGCCGCAAAATAATCCGCTACATAAGCCTTACCCTCTTCACCGGCGCCACGACGGATAATCACAACACGGCGTGAATCGGCTGAATTCAACGTGCCGCCCGCACGCGCGATGGCTTGAGTGAGTGTTAAGGTCGGCCCCACATTCACAAATTCACCTGGATTAGCAACTTCACCGCTCACATAAATACGCGTGGGCGCAAACGAGCGAACAACAACCGACAGACGCGGGCGCGCCAGCTCAGCACGATAGGCTTCCTTCAGCTCATCATTCAGCTCAGCAGCTGTCAGATTATAGGCCGGAATATCTGCCGCCATGCTGGTGGAGATAAAACCGTCCGGGCGCACAGCGACGCTTTCATTCAACTCTGGGTTGAGCGGGAATTTAATATCCAGCACATCCCCTACCTGCAGCTTATAGGGCTGCAAAGTGCTGGCTGGAATGGGCTCAGGCGCGGTCTGCGTCGGCGCTAAAGGCAGTTCTGATAACTGCCCAGCCGTACCGCAGGCAGAAAGTGACAATGCTACGAACAGACAAACCGAAACTGAACGCAGTGATGTGAAGATCGCTTTGTTTGCTGACATTGCCTAAATCTCCGTTGAATCGGCTTTGTTATATGTGAACGCACATGCGAAATCAAACATATCCAGCCTTCCAGTTAGCATATAGTGAAAAATGCTGACTAAATCATATAGTTAAGAAGTGATGCGCTTATATAACGCCCATAGAAAAACCCCAGCCAATTACTTGACTGGGGTTTTCAATATAAAGGGTATTAAAGCGTACCCGGATTGGATCCGCAGGCGTTTGCGTCCTGCAGAGCCGAGAGCGGATCAGCATTAAAGTTGTAGTTGGCTACCTGGCCAGCACCTACAATATTCGCTGCATCACTCCAGCACGCCGTATTCTGCCCACCACCAGCGGCCGGAGCAATGGCTGCCAGCTCTTCAGGTGTCTGGCCAGCGGGCGGCGTGCCCACATTACCCCCACCAGCTGCCGGAGCCAGATTGTTCAGATCAGCCGGATTGGTAGGCGCGCCACCAGCGGGCAGGGTACCACCAACGCCACCCGGAACACGCGGAAGGCCGGTAATGGTAAAGCCAGCGTTACCCGTGCCCGGAACGAACGGATTGATGTCCTGACGGAAGACGCGGCTCTGCTGCAGCAGCGGCACCTGACCGAAGAAGAACAAGCCGACCGTCGGATCGTCATTATAGTGGAAGAACATGTTTTCCAGCGCCAGATACTGGGCTGCGGTCAGAATACCGCCAACCGATGACGGTGCAAAACCATCATACGAGGCATTCAGACCATCTTCCAGCGTCGGGGTGCCCGGTGCGAACAAGGCACCATTAAGCAGCTCGACATAGAAGTCCGACTGGCCAGCAAACTCGGTGGTGCCAATGGTGTCATCCTGCAGGTCAACCTGCGAGAAGCCGCCTTTAACCACAACCGGTGCAAAACGGTAACCGATACGGCCACCATTGAGCTTGTTTGTAGCGCCGGTCAGGTCAATCAGGCCGCTTTCAAAGGTCATGCCGATATCAGCATTGCTGACCTCATTGCCAGAAAGCGCAACAGACCCATAGGTCGAACCAGCCACCTTGATGCCTGACTGCACAGCTCCATCGACGCTGTTGCTGTCAACGTTAGCTGACTTTAGATTGCGGAGCATAATGCCGTTATAGCCAGCATTCTTGACCGCGTTCTCAATCACATCAGCATGACCAGAACCGTAGGCATCTACATAAATGCCGTCCTCTAACGTGTTCATCACGGTATTGCCAGCCCCAGCGCCACCGATCGTCAGATTCTGCGGGCTGTTGACGTAAATACCAATGCCACGGATGTAGGATTCCCCGCCACCCACAATGTTGGAGGTAATGGCCACATTCGGGCTGGACTTGACGGAAATGCCATGGCTACCGGTATTGACGACATAATTGCCATCAATCGTTAGATCGCCACCGACAGCCTCAGCATTAATACCCTCACGGCCAGTTGTGGAAACATCATTCGCTTCCAGCAGTACATCCGAACCGCGACGGACATCCAAACCATACCAGCCCATGCCTCGTACATCATTGTAGCGAACAGTCGAACCGGTCACATTTTCGAAATAGACACCACTGCGTACGGCACGGCTAATTTCATTCGCTTCCACCAGAATATTGCCGGCATCTTCAACGCGCACACCATCCCAGCCAACATTGCTGATCCGGTTGGCGTTTTCAAAAGAGCCGATGCGGACATTCTGGCTGTTCAACACCTGAACACCGCTGCCCTTATCGGTGCCGGTCGAAATGGTGTTGGCAATCACATTGCCACTAATATCGCTGTAGGTATCGACGTTGGTTGATTTTTCAACCAGTACGCCATCACCACGGATCGCACCATCCACACCGATACGGTTGCTACGGATATACAGACGCGACGTGCCGGTAGCGTGGATACCATCCAAACCTGTATTCGCTACATCATTATCGACAACATAGGTTGCGCCGTACAGATTAGTCAGCAGCATGCCTTCAAGATTAGTGGCATTTACATAATTACCGCTGATCGTCACGTTCTTGGAGTTATTGATGTCCATGCCATAGTAATTGTTGGCTCCATCAATCGTATTATCTTTGATGAGCAGGCCCTGCACATCAAGACCAAAAACGCCCGTACGGTGTACGTTGGAAATGTAATTGGAAACAGCCTTATTGTTCTCACCATTTTGGAAGCGAACACCATCCCAGCCCGTAGCATAGATCACGTTGGCGTCACCCTTGCCTGTGCCACCCACAACGACACGGTTGCTGTAGCTGACATGCACACCGCTACCGTAATTGATCGCCGGGGAGAGCGTACCCGTAATGATGTTACCCGTTACCGTGGTGGAGAGACCGCCAAAGTTCTTGGCGTCACGGATCAGGATGCCATCACCATTCACGGTGCCGTGCATGCCAATACGGTTATCCGAAACAATCGACGCATCCGAACCGCCATTGATCAGGATACCGGTCGAACCGGTTGAATAAACCTCATTATCAACAACGCGGGCGTAATCGCTATCATTGCCAAGTGCAATGCCTTGCGCCCCGGTCTGGGTGATGACATTAGCCTGCAGCGTGAGACGGTCAGCATTATCCGACTGAATGCCTGCGCCAGCAGTGTTGTGAATACGGCTGTTGCGAACCGCAGAATCTGCCGCGGCCAGCTTGATACCAACCGTACCGCCTGTAACTTCAACACCATCAACCGTAACATTGCGCGCAGTCACAGTGATACCGGTCGATGCGCCAGAGATCACAGATTCAGCCACACGGGCCATATACCCTGCAGTACCGGCATTCGCGCCATTAAGCACCATATTGGCTTTGTTCAGCACAACATCTTCGCTATAGGTGCCAGCACCTACATCAATCGTGTTAAGGCCAGTACCCGTGTTGCTAACGGCATCTACCGCATTCTGGATAGTGTTGCTGGACAGGAACGCGTCAGCATCCTTGTTCTGGTTGAGTGAGATGGTCCCGGTGCCGCTGGTACGGATTGAACCGGCAACAGCCTGGAAGCCGTCCGTATTATTGATGTCAATATCACCGCCATTAGCATTGACCACGCCACTATTCAGGCGGAAGCGGCGCGCATTCATGGTCACATCGCCGCCATTGGTCACAATACCGCTACCATTCATCAGGCCAATATTGCGGCCAGCATTAAGCACGACACTGCCACCGCCGGTTGCATTCAGGCCAGAAGCCGCCGAATTGAACAGAATGTCGTTAATCGCATTCAGGGTCAGGCGGTTATTGGTATTCCAGTCAATCTGGCGTTCAACATAAATATTGCCAGCCTGCGGGCCGATGGCCGGTGTTGTAACGGTTGCGTTACCGAACAGGTTCAACTGCATCTCAAGCAGAGCTTCAAGAATGGGGCCGATGTTGATATTGATCGGGTCGATCAGCCATTCGCCATTCGTGGTCACGCTGGCGGTCTCAGCAAAGGAGACATCGGCAGCCGATGTATCAATAAAACCAGTCTGATCAGCACCATGGGCCTGCAGCGTGCCAGCTACATGCAGGCTATCACCTGCCTTCACCTCAATGGTACCGGCATTGCGGCCCTGATTGCTGCTCGCTTCAATGCGTGCACCAGATTCAACACGAGCACGGCTACGCGCGTTAACATTGACGCTGCCACCCTTGCTGCCATTGGCCGTTGCGGTGCCGCGTACATTAATTGTATCGGCCGAAAGCACGATACGACCGCCCTTCTCGCTCACGCTCGACGCATTGATGACGCCGTCCATATTAACGACGCTGTCGACCACATCCTTGGCGGCCTGTGCGGTCAGCTGCACGCTGCCACCTTGCGCATTGATGGTGCCGGTATGCTCAACCACGGCCTTGGTAGCTTCGCTGCTCAACTGCAGCTCAACCAGATTGTCACCATAGAGATCAACCGTTGCGGCTTCGCCGGCAGCCAGCGCCACCCGGCCCAGCTTGGCATTGATCACACCGCTATTACGTACAGTCGGCGCGACCAGCGCAGCCAGACCACCGTCAGCAGCTGTAATCGTGCCCTGATTCTCAACCGTGGCATCAGCCATATCGGTAATATCAATCTTGTTGCTGCCGGACATAACCTGCGCGGCACTGACCGTACCGGTGGAAGCGACAATACCGCCAACGTCCACGCGTGCCGTACGGCCAAAAATCACACCATTGCGATCCAGCACCATGACCTGACCATTGGCCTTGAGCGTGCCCAGAATCTGCGTGGGGTTGTCATTCTTGCCAGTCACACGGTTAACCGCCAGCGACGAACTGCCCGGCTGAATAAAGGTCGTGGTTGCCGAACGACCGATATTGAACTTATCCCAATCCACCACGAGGCGATCGCTGTTCTGCTGAACGTCCAGCTGCCCCGGCGCTGCATAATTGATGGTTGCATCGCCACCGACAACCGAACCACCTGTTGGCAGCTCCAGATCATCTACCGCATAAGCCGGAGCCGACAGGCCAACCATACCAACCGCCAGCGAGAGCATCAGGGTCGAGCGGCGCAGCGAGGTGGAGAGCAGCAGATTGTTCTTGAGCGTGGATTGAGTGCGAGTGGTCATTTGGCAATTCCTTCGGCAACATGTGAAAGGCAATCGTTAATTGCGCGGTAGCGTTAACACTAGCCACGCCAATGTGGTACGCTTATAAAACTTTTGACCTAGCGAAATCCAGAAGATGTGACATTTTCCTGACTCTTTTTTCGAACGTGGTTAATTTCCAGCATTTCCGATGGTTAATGGCATACCCAGCCAGCATACAAATGTGTGTCCCTGAGCAAAACAAACTGATTCAACCGCAACAGACACCAATAAGCATCAGAATCGACACGATTCCGGCTTTATCAAACACCTGAAATCTATTACCTAATGCGCTGATCTTTTTCTGATACCGGGCTTTGCCCATCACTTGTCTGAGGTAATTCATGCGCCTGACCGCTTCCCGCCTAGTTCTAACCGCCCTGTGCCTGACCGGCTCGGCTCTGCCCGCCGCTGCACAGGCCATTACCGGCCCGGCCGATGCCGCCCGCGTTCAAGAGCGCCTGAACCAGCCCTCCATCCGCGAAGAAGGCGCCAATCTGGTTGAGGTTGAAGGCCCGAGCATTGCCAATGCGCCGGCTGGCGCTGACAAGATCTCGCTGACCTTGAGCGATATCGCGCTCGATGGCCTCACCACCTACCAGACCAGCGAAGTGAGCCCGCTCTATGCCGACAAGATCGGCCAGAAGATTACGGTCGCCGACGTTTATCAGATCGCGGCTGACCTCACCCGCAAGTACCGCAATGACGGCTTCATTCTCACGCAGGTTGTTGTACCGCCGCAGACCATTGAAGGCGGCCATGTTCGCCTGCAGGTGGTGGAAGGCTTCATCAGCGATATCGTCGTTGACGGCGTCAATAGCGAGAGCGAGCGCAAACTGATCACCGCTTACGCCAGCCAGATGAAGGGCGAACCGCTCAACACCCGTAAGCTGGAACAGGCGACGCTGCTGATCAACGATCTGCCCGGTGTTTCGGCCCGCAGCATCATCTCCCCGGCGGCGAACACCCCCGGCGGCGCCATCATGCGCGTGCTGGTTGAACGCAAGAGCTACGATGGTCAGGTCAGCCTTGATAATTACGGCAGCCGCTATCTCGGCCCGCTGCAGGCCCAGCTCTCGGCTGGCGCCAACTCGCTGCTCGGCCTGAACGAGCGCATCTCGGCTGATGCCATTTTTGCCCCCTCGCCTGATTTCGGCAAGGAACTGGTTTTTGGTGATGTTGCCTACCTGCAGCCGTTTGGCCGTTTCGGCACCTCGGTCGAGGTTAAGGCCGGCGTTGCCAGCTCGGACCCCGGCTATACGCTGGCCCAGTTCGATGTTGAAGGCCGCTCGGTCACCTACAGCATCAAGCTCAACCAGCCGGTGATCCGCAGCCGTGCTACCAACTGGAGCGTTTACTCCCTACTCGACAGCCGCGACAACACCACCTGGAGCAATGTGGACAACACCCGCCACGACCATATCCGCGCGCTGCGTCTGGGCACCGAGTTCAGCACGCTCGACCGCTTCCTGGGCGGTGGCTACAACCGCCTGAATGTTGAATTTGCCCACGGTTTTGACATGTTGGGCGCCAGCAGCAAGGGTGATGCCAACCTCTCCCGCGCCGACGGCAACCCGCAATTCAGCAAGATCGAAGCCGAAGCGCAGCGCCTGCAGCGTCTGGGCCGCAATGTTAACCTGCTGGCCGGCATCAAGGGCCAGCTCGCTGGCGGCGCCATGCTCTCCTCGGAAGAATTCGGTATCGGCGGCCCCGCTTATGGCCGTGGCTACGACCCGTCCGAAATCGTGGGTGACGACGGCGTAGCCGCCAAGCTTGAAGTGCAGTGGACCAACCCGGTTGAGGTCAGCTGGCTGAAGAGCTGGCAGGTCTACAGCTTCCTGGATGGTGGTTATGTCTGGAACGATGACGCCAGCACCGAAGCCGAACGCGAAATGGCCGTTCTGTCCACTGGCCTTGGCCTGCGCACCACCCTCAAGAGCAATACCGAGGCTGGCATTTATGTAGCCCTGCCCCTTAACCGTGATGTGCAGACCCTGGGCGATGACGATCCCCGCGTCTTCTTCAATCTCGGTCAGAAGTTCTAAACCATACGTATAGCCGCAAGGCAGAAAAGGCCGGGTATCCCCCGGCCTTTTTCTTTTTGGCATTTTTGACGACCTGGACGTTTGCGCCAACCCGCCCACATGAATACAACACGCCAAGCAGAAATAAAAACGGGGCCGGTTTTCACCAGCCCCGTTGATCATTTTTTATAAGCCATCAGCTTACTGCGCTGCAGCCGCCAGCTTGGGCTTGGGCAGATCGGCCTTGATGTGCAGGTCGCGCTGCTGCTCCGGCGACATTTCGGTCGGGGCGCCCATCATCGGGTCCTCGAACGCGCCGTTCATCACGAAGGCATAAACCTCGCGCAGGTTGGGCTCGTTGGCGATGATCATGACCAGACGGTCGATCCCGAAGGCACAGCCACCGTGCGGCGGTGCGCCAAAACGGAACGCATTGAGCATGCCGCTGAACTTCTTCTCCAGCACCTCGCGGCCATAACCGGCCAAGGCAAACGCCTTCTCCATGATATCGGCACGATGGTTACGGATAGCGCCCGAGCAGATTTCAAAGCCGTTGCACACGCAGTCATACTGGTTAGCGCCGATCGACAGCGGATCCTGCGTCTGCAGCGCTTCCATACCGCCATTGGGCATGGAGAACGGGTTGTGGGCAAACTCGATCTTGCCGGTCTTTTCGTCCAGCTCGTACATGGGGAAGTCAACGATCCAGCAGAACTCGAACACGCCCTGCTTAATCAGCTCCAGCTCCTCACCCAGACGGGTGCGGGCCTTGCCGGCCAGCTTGGCGGCGGCGCCTTCCTTGTCACACACAAAGAAAACGGCATCGCCATCCTGCAGGCCAGCCTGCGTCTTGAGCTCAGCCAGCGCAGCGGCAGGCAGGAACTTGGCAATGGGGCCCTTCCCCTCGCCGCCTTCGATGATGATATAGCCCAGACCCGGCGCGCCTTCGCTCTTGGCCCAGTCGTTGAGCTTGTCAAAGAAGCTGCGCGGCTTGCTGGCAACGCTGGGCGCACGAATGGCACGCACCACACCGCCCTTGGCGATGGTTTCCTTAAACGCGCGGAACTCGACATCCTCACGGGCGAAGACGCTGGTAACGTCCACAATGATCAGCGGGTTGCGCAGATCCGGCTTGTCCGAGCCATAGGTGAGCATGGCGTCACGATAGGCGATATGTTTCCACGGCCACGGCGTCACGGCAAACTTGCTGCCCTGATAGTCGGCAAACTCGGTGAACATGCCACCAATCACGTTTTCCATGACGTTGAAGATGTCCTTGGGCTCGACAAACGACATTTCCATATCAAGCTGGTAGAACTCGGCCAGACGATCAGCGCGGCCATCTTCATCACGGAAGCACGGCGCAATTTGGAAATACTTGTCAAAGCCGCCCACCATCAGCAGCTGCTTGAACTGCTGCGGCGCCTGCGGCAACGCATAGGCCTTACCCGGATGCAAGCGGGCCGGCACCAGAAAGTCGCGCGCGCCTTCCGGCGAGCTAGCGGTCAGAATGGGGGTCTGGAATTCCTGAAAGCCCTGATCCCACATGCGGCGACGCAGTGAGGCAATGACGTTGTTACGCAGACGCAGGTTCTTCTGCATCTTCTCGCGGCGCAGGTCGAGATAGCGGTATTTCAGGCGCAGATCCTCACCCACGCCATCATCCTCCGCCACCTGGAACGGGATAACATCAGCCGGGGAATGCAGATAGGCCTGCGTGACCTTCACTTCAATCTCGCCGGTGGGCAGCTTGGTGTTCTTGGTATCGCCCGGGCGCTCGGTCACCACGCCGTCAAACATGACGACGGATTCAACACGCCAGTTGGCAACCTCGGCCAGCGCCGCATTGGA
>Ga0255214_1000089_pt1 | contig 23207 bp, 21 predicted proteins | sample Miss_Law_RepB_8d_FD_189951 | JGI IMG/M metagenome (GOLD analysis project Ga0255214, IMG submission 189951) | Freshwater microbial communities from Mississippi River, Louisiana, United States - Miss_Law_RepB_8d | ecosystem: Environmental > Aquatic > Freshwater > River | place: USA: Louisiana... | reverse complement strand
CGAACCGAGCAGCTCAAGAATATCATCTTCCAGCAGGAGCTGGGCACAGTGCACGAAAAGTCTGCACGGGTGGCAGCATTGTCCGGTTTCATCGCCACAGAACTGCAGGCCGACGCGTCGCTTTGTCGTCGCGCCGCGCTGCTCGGCAAGGCCGACCTGTTGACGAATCTGGTATCCGAGTTCGCCGAGCTGCAGGGCATAGCCGGCTACTACTACGCGATGAATGATGGGGAACCCCGGGAAGTGGCGCTCGCACTGAACGAGCAGTACATGCCACGCTTTTCGGGTGACCAATTGCCCACCAGCATGACAGGCTGCGTGCTGGCAGTGGCCGACAAGCTGGACACCATCGTGGGGCTGTTCGCCATCGGCCAGCCGCCCACTGGCTCCAAGGACCCGTTTGCGCTGCGACGCGCAGCCCTTGGCATCCTGCGGATCATCGTCGAAAAGCAGCTCGATCTGAACCTGCTCGAAAGCATCAAAGCGGCGTGCGCCGGCTATACCGGCCTTACGCTCAAGCCTGGCCTTGACATTCAGGTGTTCGATTTCCTGCTCGAGCGTTTCAAGGCTTGGTATCAGTCGGAAGGCATCAGCGTGGAGGTGTTCCAGTCCGTGCTGGCGCTCAAACCAGCCAAGCCGCTCGAGTTCCATCGCCGCGTGCATGCTGTGCATGAATTCAGCCGTCTTCCGGAAGCACAAGCACTGGCCGCCGCCAACAAGCGTGTGTCCAACATCCTGCAGAAGCAGGGTACCGAGTTCAGCAAGGCCGCCATCGACCCGGCACTGCTGCGGCATGACAGTGAGCGACGCTTGGTGGCGGTGCTGGAAAGATGCCGCAAAGATGCAATGCCACTGTTCGCGGACAGCCGTTTTGCCGAGGGGCTGGAAGTGCTCGCGGGCTCTCGTGACGCGATCGATGCCTTCTTCGATGCGGTGTTGGTGATGGATGAGGACTTGGCCATACGCCAGAACCGAATCAACATTCTCGGCGAGTTGCGCAGCCTGTTCCTGCTGGTCGCCGACATTTCCTGCCTGCAAGGCAATTGAGACGCGCTTGAAGCTGATCATTCTCGACAGGGACGGCGTCATCAACCAGGACTCGGACGACTACATCAAGTCTCCGGACGAGTGGATTCCGATCCCCGGCAGCATCGAGGCTATCGCCGAGCTCAGTCAGGCGGGGTATACGGTGACCGTCGCCACCAATCAGTCCGGCATCGCGCGACATTTTTTCGACGAGTTCGACCTGGCGGCCATGCATCAGAAGATGTGCGCGCTGGTGGAAGAGCAGGGCGGCGAGATCGCCGGCGTGTTCTTCTGTCCCCATGGCCCGGACGAAGGTTGTGAATGCCGCAAGCCCGGCATCGGGCTGCTCAAGCAGATCGAGAGCGAGTTTGGGACGTCCGTCTACGGCGCGCCGTTCGTGGGTGACAGTGCCAAGGACCTGCTTGCCGCCAGGCTGGCGGGTTGCCAGCCAGTATTGGTGCTTACGGGCAAAGGAGCGCTTACTCGCCTGGAATGCGAGGAGAGCGAGCTGGCGGGTGTCGAGATCCACGCTGATTTGAATGCTTTCAAGGAAGCCCTGCTGCAGCGATCATGTTGAACTATCTTCGTTCCGTGCTGTTTTATGCTGGCTACTTTATCGCCACAGTGCTGACAGCAATCATCTGCATGATCATCTTCTGGTTCATTCCGTTGAAGAAGCGCTTTGTCGTTTACTCCCTGTGGTGTCGATTTGTTCTTTTCTGGTTGCGCGTGGTTTGTGGCGTGCGCTATCGGATCGAAGGCCTGGAGAATATTCCCCATCACCCGGTGGTGGTGCTTTCAACCCACCAAAGTGCCTGGGAGACCATCTATCTCTACTATGCCGTGTCGCCAGTGTGTCCAATCCTGAAAAAGGAATTGCTGAGCATTCCTTTCTGGGGCTGGGCCATGAGACTGCAGAAGCCAATCGCGATCGACAGGAGCAAGCCGCGAGAAGCAGGCAGGACCTTGCTCGTGGAGGGAAAGAAGCGCCTCGAAGAGGGGCTTTCCGTCGTCATCTTCCCAGAGGGGTCTCGGAGTCCGGCAGGGATAGTCAAACCATTCAGTCGCGGTGGTGCCAAATTGGCAGTCACGGCTGGCATTCCGGTATTGCCCGTTATACACAACGCCGCAGACTGCTGGCCTGCCCATACCATTTTGAAGAAGCCTGGCACCATTCACGTACGCTTCGGTCCACTGCTGGACGTGGAGAGGCGGGATTCGACTGAAGTAACCGACGCTTTCCAGGCGTGGGTGCAGGGCAACATGGACGTCATCCTCACCGACGTCCGCGAGCCGGCCTGAAAACCTAAATATCTGTTATATATCGAGATTTTGCGCCGCCAAGGCGTTGGCTTCGATAAATTCGCGGCGAGGATCCACTTGGTCACCCATCAGGGTGGTGAAGAGTTGGTCGGCGGCGATCGCATCTTCGATGGTCACTTGCAACATCCGACGACTTTCCGGATCCATGGTGGTTTCCCACAATTGCTCGGGGTTCATTTCACCGAGTCCCTTGTAGCGTTGGAGGTAGTGCCCCTTCATGGCATCGGCAGTCAACCAGCTCAATGCCTCGGCGAAATTGCCGATCTGCTGCTTCTTGTCTCCCCGCTGCACATAGGCGCCTTCCTCGATCAGTCCGGCCAGTGTATTGCCGAGTTTCACGATGGCCTTGTACTCACCAGAGTTGAAGAAATCCACATTGAACTGGTAGTCCCTGTTCAGTCCATGGAAGGATTGACGGACATGTGGCAGATAGATATTGCGTTCCTTGTCTTTTCTGGCCGATAACAGGTAACCAGCCGCCGCCTTGGGGTGCAGTCTCAGCAGGTTGGCGGTCAATTCTTCCGTCCATTCTGCCACCGCCTCTTCACCGAGATTGGCCAGGTTCAGCTCTGGTGTGAAAATCATGGCCTCGAGCACTTCGCTGGGATACAAACGATTCAAGCGATTCACAATGGCATAGGTGCTGTTGTACTGCTTGACGATCATATCCAGCGCGTCGCCACTGATGGGAGGGGCCTCTGGATTGACGAACAGACTCGCACCTTCCAGCGCAATATGCGTCTGGTAACGGGCAAGCTCTTCGTCGTCCTTCAGGTACTGCTCGTGCTTGCCTTTGCGAATTTTGTACAGAGGGGGCTGAGCAATGAAGATGTGCCCGCGCTCGACCAGTTCGCGCATCTGCCTGAAAAAGAAAGTGAGAAGCAGAGTGCGGATGTGCGAGCCATCGACGTCGGCGTCGGTCATGATGATGATGCTATGGTAGCGCAGATTGGCTGGCGAGAATTCCTCGTTGCCTATGCCGCAACCAAGCGCTTTGATCAGGGTTCCAATCTCGGCGGAGCTAAGCATCTTGTCGAAGCGGGCTTTCTCAACATTCAGGATTTTGCCTTTCAACGGCAGAATCGCCTGATTCTTGCGATTTCGCCCCTGCTTGGCGGACCCGCCCGCAGAATCACCCTCGACAATGTAAATCTCAGAGAGGGCAGGGTCCTTTTCCTGGCAATCGGCCAACTTCCCTGGTAGACCTGCAATGTCCAAAGCGCCTTTTCGCCTTGTCATTTCTCTCGCCTTGCGGGCAGCTTCGCGGGCTCGAGCCGCGTCCAGCATCTTGTTCACGATAGCTTTCGCTTCGAGAGGGTTCTCCATCAGATAATCGGTGAAGTGGGCCGTCATTTCCTGCTCAACGACCACTTTCACCTCAGAAGATACCAACTTGTCCTTGGTTTGTGAGGAGAACTTCGGATCTGGGACCTTGACTGAGATGATGGCTGTCAGGCCTTCGCGGGCGTCGTCACCTGTGGTCACGACTTCCTTGGTTTTTTTTGCGGTCATTTCCTTGTCGATATAGGTGTTCAAGACACGTGTCAGTGCTGCACGGAACCCTGCGAGGTGGGTGCCGCCATCCTTCTGCGGAATATTGTTGGTATAGGGGAAGATATTTTCCTGGTAGGTATCGTTCCACTGCAGAGCAATCTCGACGGAAATGCCGTCCTCAATACGCTCGGCGTTGAAGTGGAATATCTTGTTCACTGGTGCTTTGTTGGTATTGAGGTAGTTCACGAATGCCTTCAGCCCACCCTCATACTTGAAGAGTTCATTTTTGCCAGTTCTTTCATCCCTCAATTGAATTGAGACGCCTGCGTTGAGGAAGGCCAACTCTCGGAGCTTCTTGGCAAGAATTTCGTAATGAAACTCTATGTTGGAGAAGGTTTCAGCTGATGGTTTGAAATGACACTCTGTGCCTGTGACGTCTGTTTCGCCGACAACGGCTAGAGGCGCAAGAGGCACACCGTGTGCGTAGTTCTGCTCATGTACTTTGCCGTCACGTCTGATAGTGAGCTTCAGCTCTGCGGATAGGGCATTCACGACTGACACGCCAACGCCGTGCAGGCCGCCGGAAACCTTGTAGCTATTGTCATCAAACTTACCGCCAGCATGCAGTACCGTCATGATGACTTCCGCAGCGGATACGCCCTCTGCGTGCATATCTGTGGGGATGCCACGTCCATTGTCCGAAACGGTGACCGTCTCACCTACATGGATGATCACTCGGATATCGTCACAGTAGCCTGCAAGTGCCTCGTCTATGGAGTTATCCACTAGCTCGAAGACCATATGATGCAGACCTGTACCATCGTCGGTGTCTCCGATGTACATCCCAGGTCTCTTCCTTACAGCGTCAAGGCCTTTCAGTACCTTGATGCTGGATGAGTCATAGGTAGTGTCTTGAGCCATGCGAATTCTCCTGTTTCTTTATTTATGGCCAGGTTCTGCAGTCTGCGGCGCCGCCAGGTTCTGATCTGTATCAGACGGGGGGCGAATCATGCTGTTCCGTAGGTGCCTGAAAGCGCGTTTATTTTACCATGTTCCACGTGGAACTTTCTCCGGCTGATTCCCGCGCTCCAGCCAGCATCGAGGTCAAACTCACCGACACACGTCATGAATAGCTGGCTGTTCATATCTTCGAGCACCTGACAAACGCGAGTCCGATTGCGCTCATCTAGCTCCGACGGCAAGTCATCTATCAGGTAAATCACTTTGCTTCCGGTCAACTCGACAAGCAATTGGCCCTGGGCTAGCTTTAGCGCAATTACCAAGAGCTTTTGTTGTCCACGAGAAAGATAGTCCTCGGCACGAAGCTTCCCTATACGAAATTGAAGGTCGGCCCTGTGCGGTCCAATCTGGGTTGCACCATAGCGCAGATCCCGGTCTAGAGACTCGCGCAATAAATCGAGCAGGGGAAGGGATTCATCCCAGCCACGAGAGTACGTTATCGAAAGCCCGGTGACTTCAAGTAGTCGCGACATCACTTTCTCTAGCACCGGCATCAATCGCCGCAGATACATTGCTCGCGACTCATCCATTCGGTCTGCGTAACCAGCAAGCTCAACGGTCCAAGTATCTATTTGTCGGATGTCTGGTTGCCTGCCTTTTAGTAGCAGGTTTCTTTGAGCTATACACCGCGCCGCACCGCGCCAGTATGCGGAAAAGTCATGTTCCACGTGGAACACGCCCCAGTCGAGAAACCGTCTTCTAACTTTGGAGCTGCCTTCCAGGAGTAAGAAACTATCTGAGTTGAGAAGCAAAAGAGGAAGGGTACGCGCTGTTTCGAGCCAGTTTGCCTGACGCTCTCCTCGCAACTTCAGCAAGTGTCCACCCGCACGACTCTTGCTTACACCAATAGAGCAGCCCGCATCGAGTTCAGCAAACACTGTTCCATCGGCAAGACCCGCCTGAATCATTGCCTCGACGCGCTGACTACGGAATGAGCGCCCGACTGCGAGATAGTGAACCGCCTCAAGGAAGCTAGTTTTTCCGCTTCCGTTGGCTCCGAAAAGAATGTTAACCCGCTCTGAAGGAGCGAGCTGAATTGAGTGAAGATTGCGAAGTCCGCGAACCTCAATCCGTCGAATCACAGAAGTATTCATGCTTGTATAGCGCTACCGGATTCGGACGGATTATTGGCCACGGGCGAGCTCAGAGGCGCATAGGCATAACGACGTAAAGCGCATCTCCATCACCGCCTGCGGCTTTCAGAAGAGCACTACTGTTCGAGTCATGCATGCTGATCTTGACTCGCTCTGCAGAAAGCACCCCAAGAACATCCACCAAGTAGCTCACGTTGAAGCCAATCTCAAGCGGATCTCCAATGTAATCCACGGAAACAGACTCCTCCGCTTCTTCCTGATCCGGATTGTTCGCAAGAATACGAATTTCGCCATCTGAAAGCAGCAGACGAACACCCCGATACTTCTCATTTGAAAGAATGGATGCACGAGCAAAGGCCAGCTTCAGCTCCTGACGGTCACCAACCACATGCTTATCTCCACCCTTGGGAAGAACGCGGTTATAGTCAGGGAACTTGCCATCAACCAGCTTTGAAGTGAATGTATAATCCTGTGTTCTGGCCTTGACATGATTCCGACCAAAAACAACAGAAACAGACTCTTGATCACCTGTGAGAAGACGCGTCAGTTCGATGACACCTTTACGTGGCAGAATCACCTGAAGTGGCAATTCGACATTCGCCTGAGCCGGCATTGTCTGCATGGCAAGTCGGTGACCATCCGTGGCAACAACCCGAAGATGGTGCGGCGTAACTTCGAACAGCATTCCATTGAGGTAATAACGAACATCCTGTTGCGCCATTGCAAAGGATGTACCATCAAGCAATGCCTTCAAGGACGTCTGGGACAGCGATAGCTCGCAAGTCCCCGGTTCTTCTTCTGTCACCGGAAACTCTGTCGCCGGCAATGTAGCCAGACTGAAACGACTGCGGCCTGACCTGATGACGATTTTTCCTTCATCAACAGAAAACTCCAAAACAGCATCGTCAGCGAGTGACTTGCAGATATCTACAAGCTTGCGGGCAGGCACAGTGATGTCTCCGGGTCGGGATTGGCCGCTCACCGCTACCCGTCCACTGAGCTCGACCTCAAGATCTGTGCCCGTGATTGTCAATTGCGAATCCGGCCCGAGAGAAAGCAAGACATTCGAAAGAACCGGTAACGTCTGGCGACGCTCTACTACACCGATAACCAATTGAAGAGGCTTGAGTATTGCTTCCCTGGAAATTGAAAAATGCATGCTTTTACACTCTGTCTTTAATTTGTAGTCAATGGACTTCGAGAAGACGAAATCTATTGTATCCGGGATCAGGTTGCCAGCGCTCTCAACAGATTGTTGTAGTCCTCCGAGAAATCGACTGAAGTGCTTCTCAAGTTCTTCACCTGCTTACACGCATGCAGCACAGTGGTGTGATCCCGTCCCCCAAAAGCGTCTCCGATCTCCGGCAAACTGTGATTGGTCAGCTCCTTGGCAAGACACATCGCCATCTGTCTCGGGCGCGCCACAGACCGATTGCGTCTTTTCGAGAGCATGTCCGACATCTTGATCTTGTAGTACTCCGCAACGGAGCGCTGAATATTATCGATGGTTACAAGCTTGTCATGAAGCGCAAACAGATCCTTCAGCGCCTCCTTGACCAAGTCCAAGTCAATCGGACGACCAACGAACCGGGCATGCACGATCACTTTCTTCAACGCACCTTCCAGTTCCCTGACATGAGATCTCAAGCGTTGTGCGATGAACATCGCCGCCTCCGCAGGCAATTCGACATTGCTCTGTTCGGCCTTGTTGATGAGGATCGCTGCTCGGGTTTCCAACTCGGGGGGCTCAACGGCTACCGACAACCCCCATCCGAAGCGAGACTTGAGCCTCTCCTCTAACCCGTTGATTTCTTTGTGGTATTTGTCACTTGTGAGGATTATTTGCTGGCCACCCTCAAGCAAGGCATTGAACGTGTGGAAGAACTCCTCCTGAGAGCGCTCCTTGCCCGCAAAAAACTGTATGTCGTCGATCAACAGCGCATCCACAGAACGGTAGTAGCGCTTGAACTCGTTGATGGCGTTTAATTGCAGTGCTGTCACCATGGTCGCTACGAATGTTTCGGAATGAAGATAGACAACTTTGGCATCTGGTTTTCGCTCCACCAGATAATTCCCTATCGCATGCATAAGGTGAGTCTTCCCCAGGCCAACTCCTCCATAGATGAAAAGCGGGTTGTAAGCTCCGCCCGGGTTTTCCGCAACCTGCATAGCTGCTGCTCGCGCCAGTTGGTTGGATTTCCCCTCTATGAAGTTATCAAAGGTGTTCTCCGGGTTCAGGCTCCCCTTATGCCTGAGCTTGCCATCGATGATGACCTCCATGTTGCGCGAAGTTCTGCGAATCAAGGCCGTCTTGCCAGCACCGCCGCTAACTCTAGCTCTCTGCCCTTGCAAGAGGGACTCCGGCATAACCATGGCTGGAGTAGACTCGAGGGGCGCAGGCACGTGAAGAGCTTCGGAGTCAGGGGACAGCTCATTGATCTGTGTTGCGGCATGAGAGGGCCTATCTCCAACTTCGAGCACCAGTTGCATAGCACTATCTGGGACCTGCTCCTTCAGCAGCTCCTGGATTCGACCCAGAAACTTGTCCTTGACCCAGTCCAGAATGAACCTGTTGGGAGCGTAGAGGCGCAGCTCGTTGGAGCACGCCTCTGCCTGAAGGGGCCGGATCCAGGTGTTGAATTGTTGAGCAGGGAGTTCGTTCTTGAGACAGTTTAGGCAAGTTTGCCAGTACGCCGAGTTCACGCTTTGCTTACCCTTCAATGGATATTCTTTTTTGTGACAGAGCAGCGATTCTAGCTTGTGAAAACAGACTTATCCACATAAGACAAGCCATTTTGTCTTCTTTTCAACCTGTTTTTATTCGTTATAAATCAATATTTTACTGTTCGTGTTACGTTTCTGTTGGAGAAAACGCGGCTATTTGTCACGCCAGGAAGCCTCTTAACTTCCTGTGGATAAGTTGTTATCAAGCGGGTATTGTGCGAACCGTTAGCCTGTCTAGTAACCGCTTGGACAATACACTCCTTAAGGCTCACCTGCATACGGGAAATGCGCGGAAATTAAATTGCAATGCCAGTGCTAAACATCTAGAATTCGCGCTCGTTTTGGATCCGACACTCCATTAAAGATTAAAGCTATCACTGGGAATCATCATGAAAAGAACCTTTCAGCCAAGCCTTCTGAAACGCGCCCGCACTCACGGCTTCCGCGCTCGTATGGCAACCAAGGGCGGGCGACTTGTTATCAAGCGTCGTCGTGCCTGTGGCCGCGCCAAGCTCACTGCATAAGCGAAAGATCCCCAAAGCGCGAAGTGCCCTCAATAGTAACTCCTGTGTCTGAACTTGGTTTCGGAAAGAACCGGCGATTACTGGGTGCTTCGGACTTCCAGCTGGTTTTCAAGCAAGCTCGGTACAAGGTTTCCTGCCAGTATCTTCTGCTTCTCGCCCTTCCTGCCAATGGCCCATACAGCCGAGTAGGCCTCGTGGTTGCCAAAAAGAATGTCCGTTTCGCTGTCGAAAGAAACCGAGTGAAACGCATTCTTCGGGAGTCTTTTCGGCACAATCAAGGTTTGCTCCCCACAGTGGACATCGTTATTCTAGTCCGCAGCGGAATCGGCACCCTTAGCAACGAAGACCTTCGAAAGAAGATCGACAAGCTCTGGCGGGACTTGATCCTGAAATCCGGACGATCCATGCCTTGCGAGGCGAAATAGATGTTGGACAGAATCGCCATCAAGCTGATTACCGTCTACCAGCTGACCTTGAGCCTGCTGATCGGAAGGCAGTGCCGCTTCTATCCCAGTTGCTCCCAGTACACCCAGGAAGCCATCGAGAAGCACGGCTTGGTCCGGGGGTTACGACTGGGTGGCAGAAGAATACTGAAATGCCACCCCTGGCACGAAGGGGGTGTTGACCTCGTTCCAGACAAACCACTTTCCACAGAACCCTCCCGGTCACCGAGATAGCACCCTAAGAAAATGGAATCCCTCAAATATTTCCTGATTGGCGGCCTCGCGGTCGTGTCCTACATGCTCCTGCTTGCCTGGCAGCAGGACTATCCGAGCGTACCCGCGAGTAGCGCTACAACTCAGTCGCTCGTGACGAGTGTCAGCGATGTCCCGGCAACACCGGCGTCGACAGGCACCAACAGCACTGCGGTCAGCGATTTGCCCAGCGTATCCGCCAGTCCTGCCGACCAGCAGGTTTCCGACGCAAGTTCACGAATTCAAGTCAGTACCGATGTCCTGCATGTGATTCTGGATCGCAATGGCGGCGACATCATTGAAGTGACTCTGCCGCAGTACAAGCGACAGATCGATGTAGAAGATGATCCCTTTGTCTTGCTTGAGAACAATGCCCAGCGCATTTACGTGTCCAAGAGTGGCCTGGTTGGTCGTAATGGCATCGACAGCACCAGCAGAGCGGTATATCAGGCGAGCGCGAACAGCTACATCCTTTCAGAAACAGCTGACAATATCCACGTGGACCTCACCCACGTCACCACAGACGGCGTACAGGTCACTAAGCGCTACAGCTTTGAGCGCGGCAGCTATCTCATCAAACTCAGCTACATAATCAACAACACCAGCGCCAACGTTTGGCAGGCTAATCTTTTCGGCCAGATCAACAGAACGACATTCCCGGACCCCAGCAGTGTGGGTGGTGTCGGCATGTCGTCGTTTCTGGGATTTGCTGCCACGTCTGCGGACGACCCTTACTACAAGGTCGAGTTTTCGGACGTCGATAGCGGCATCCCCCCGCATCAGCTGACAGGTGGCTGGATCTCCATGAGTCAGCATTACTTCCTGTCTGCATGGATACCTCCTGCAGACACATTGAACACTTTCTCCATGCGCAGAAGTCCGCAGAACTCGTCGGAGTACATCGCGGGCTTCACTGGTCCTGAATTCTCAGTGGCACCTGGCAGCACTGTCACTCAGGAAGCGTCCTTTTATGCAGGGCCGAAGGATCAGTACGTGCTGCGCGAAATTTCACCCAACCTGGACCTGACAATCGACTATGGCTGGCTCTGGTTTGTTGCCTCTCCGATCTACTGGCTCCTGACACGAATCAACGAGCTGGTAGGCAACTACGGCTGGTCGATCGTGTTGCTGACGTTGACGGTGAAGGGCCTGTTTTACAAGCTCTCAGCCACAAGCTACCGGTCCATGGCCAATATGCGTCGTGTCATGCCAAAAATGGTGCAGCTGAAAGAGCGTTACGGCGACGACAAGATGAAGCTTCAGAAAGCCACGATGGAGCTTTACCAGAAGGAGAAGATCAACCCTTTCGGTGGCTGTCTGCCCATGCTCGTGCAGATGCCAGTATTCATCGCACTTTACTGGGTGCTGCTCGAGAGCGTTGAATTACGTCAGGCACCTTTCATGCTGTGGATCAATGACCTTTCTGTCATGGATCCCTATTTCATACTGCCATTACTGATGGGAGTATCCATGTATGCTCAATCACTGCTGAGTCCTGCTCCAGCAGATCCCATGCAAGCAAAGATCATGCGCTTCATGCCAGTGGTAATGACGATTTTCTTCCTATGGTTCCCTGCAGGTCTGGTGCTGTACTGGCTGTGCAACAGCGTACTAGGCATTCTTCAGCAGTGGTACATCACTCGCAAGATCGATAAGCAATACGAGGCCAAGAAAGCCTGACACAGATATGTCGTTCGTTCTCGATAGCGACACCATATGCGCCATAGCAACTCCTCCAGGGAAGAGTGGGATTGGTGTCGTTCGCGTATCCGGCCCTCTGAGCAGGCGAATTGGCGAAAGAATCCTCGGCTTCACTCCGACACCACGTCACGCGCACTATTGCTCCTTCAATGACAGTAGCAATGCAGCCATCGATCAAGGCATCGCTCTTTATTTCTCTGCACCACATTCTTTCACTGGCGAGGACATCCTCGAGCTCCAGGGTCACGGCGGCTATTTCGTTCTGGATTCACTGCTCAAGGAAATTCTTGCACATGGCGCCAGAATGGCACGACCAGGAGAGTTTACAGAACGTGCATTCCTTAATGGGAAATTGGACCTGGCTCAAGCAGAGGCGATAGCTGATCTGATTGAATCTTCCAGCGCTCAAGCTGCTCGAAGCGCAGTTCGGACACTGCAGGGAGATTTTTCACGACTGGTAAGAGAACTCTCAGAATCAATTGTCGCCTTGCGTGTCTATATCGAAGCCGCCATTGATTTCTCGGATGAGGAAATCGACTTCCTGACTGAGGGAAACACTCTCGCAAGACTGGCAGCGATACATCGCAGCCTTGAGAACATCTTCAGCAAGGCAAGACAGGGCGCCTTGTTGCAGGAAGGGATGTCGGTTGTCATTGCCGGAAAGCCCAATGCCGGCAAATCTAGCCTTCTCAATGCTCTTGCCGAGAAGGATGCTGCGATTGTCACCGACATCGCAGGGACCACTCGCGATATCTTGCGCGAACACTTGAACATCGACGGTATGCCATTGCACGTTACCGACACAGCCGGTCTTAGAGAAAGTGCTGACCCTGTTGAAAAGGAGGGCATCCGACGGGCACTGGAAGCCATCGACAAGGCTGACAGGATTCTGCTGGTGGTCGATTCCGGAAATGACATTCTGGATACAACCAGTTTGCATGAATACATCGCGCAGATGGGTCCTTTCTTCAGAGAGAAATCCCTGGATATTGCTCGCCTCACTATCATCCGCAACAAGATCGACCTTGAGGAAGAGACACCAAGGCTGGTCGTCGAATCGATCGCTGGTGGCCACCAGCTCGTCAACATTTATCTGTCAGCCAAGAAAGGGAATGGCATCCCGTTGCTGCGTGATCACCTCAAGCAGTGCATGGGCTTTGAGTCATCGGAGGAGGGGAGCTTCACGGCGCGCAGGCGTCATCTGGAGGCTCTGGAAGCTACACGACAGCATCTGCAGAACGCCTGGCAACAATTGTCCGTCGGTATGGCCCCGGAGCTCGTGGCGGAAGATCTGCGCCAGGCACATGAAAGCCTTGGAGAAATCACTGGCGAGTTCACCGTTGATGACCTTCTCGGACGCATATTCTCGAGCTTTTGCATCGGGAAGTGATCCTGTGCATGTCCCTGTGGATTGCACAGGGAAAACCTCTGAACAATCCTCAGATCAAATTGGCGTTACGTGTACCTGTGGAAAACCCGCGTTCTTACACACAGGCTGCCAAGGGTTTGCAAAGAGTTTCAACAAAGCCTATCAACCGCTTTATATATCTATAACTTATTGATTAAAAATAAATAAATAGGCTTGCTAACAGAAAGCAGCTTTACCATCATCAGTAAATTCATTTATATCTCTTATCTATAAATACTTGTCTAAAAGATTTCCTTGTTTTGTTGACAACAGAAAAGTTGACCGAATTTTTCCGCTTCAAATTTGAATTTCTAGGCTTATACTGTCCGGCCCTTGTTCCTGGGGCTCACTCATCGGATTCATCATGATCTTCTCGAAAACATACGACGTCATCGTGGTGGGCGGTGGCCATGCAGGTACCGAGGCAGCGCTCGCTGCTGCCCGCATGGGTGTTCGCGCCTTGTTGATCACGCACAACGTCGAAACTCTCGGACAGATGTCCTGCAATCCGGCGATTGGAGGAATCGGCAAGACCCATCTCGTCAAGGAGATCGATGCACTGGGCGGAGCCATGGCATGGGCTACCGATCGAGCCGGCATTCAATTCCGCATACTGAACAGCAGCAAGGGACCGGCAGTTCGTGCCACTCGTGCTCAGGCGGACAGAGCGCTCTACAAGGCCGCCATTCGGAGTCTTCTCGAGAACCAGCCGAATCTGGATATCTTCCAGCAGGCTGTTGACGATCTGGTGGTCGAGAATGGCAAGGTGGCAGGGGTCATCACGCAGATGGGTCTGCGTTTCAATGCCAGTCGCGTGGTTCTCACTGCTGGGACTTTTCTGAGTGGCAAGATACATATCGGCCTGGAAAACAGTTCCGGCGGTCGTGCCGGGGATCCGCCATCCATCGCATTGGCCAAACGTTTGCGGGAGTTACCATTCAACGTGGGGCGGCTCAAAACCGGGACTCCGCCCAGAATCGACGCCCGCTCGGTGAATTTTTCGGTCATGGAAGAGCAGGGCGGCGATACCCCGACTCCCGTGATGTCCTACCTGGGAAGCGCTGACGAGCACCCGCGCCAGGTCAGCTGCTATATCACCAGCACTAATGAACGCTGTCACGAGATCATTCGCGGAAGTCTCGACAGATCGCCGATGTATACCGGTGTCATCGAAGGACTCGGGCCTCGCTACTGTCCGTCCATAGAGGACAAGGTCATGCGCTTCGCCGACAAGACGTCCCACCAGGTGTTTGTGGAACCGGAGGGGCTCAACACCCACGAGTTGTATCCTAACGGTATCTCCACCAGCTTGCCTTTCGATGTCCAGCTGGCTCTGGTTCGTCAGATCAAGGGGTTCGAAAACGCTCACATAACCCGGCCCGGCTATGCTATCGAGTACGACTTCTTCGACCCCCGCGACCTGCATTACTCCCTAGAAACACGGTTCATCGAGGGTCTTTACTTTGCCGGTCAGATCAACGGGACGACAGGTTACGAGGAGGCTGCTGCACAAGGCTTGCTCGCCGGTCTCAATGCCGCTCTTGCGGCACAGGGAAAACCGGCCTGGTGCCCGCGTCGAGACGAAGCCTATATCGGCGTGCTGGTCGATGATCTCATCAGCCTTGGCACTAATGAGCCCTACCGCATGTTCACCAGTCGTGCTGAGTACCGGCTTCTGCTGCGCGAGGATAATGCGGACCTGCGTCTGACCAGCATCGGACGTGATCTCGGCTTGGTCAGCGATGCCCGCTGGAACCAGTTCAATCGCAAGCGCGATGCCATCAACAAGGAACTTGCTCGTCTGCGAGGGATCTGGATACAGCCGGTCTCGGAAAAAGCCGAACGCATCAACACCATGCTTGAAAAGCCGATGTCTCGCGAATACAGCCTCGCGGACTTGCTGGCTCGTCCCGAAGTCAGTTACGACAAGCTGCTCACGGCAATCGGCGAGGAAAAGCCGAGCGGTGATGTCACGTTCGAAACGGCAAGACAGATCAGCGAGCAGATCGAGATTCACATCAAGTACCAAGGCTACATCGATCGCCAGGAAGAGGACATCAAGAAGCTCAAGCGTCAGGACAGCACACAATTGCCTGACGACTTCGATTACTCATTGATGCAAGGTCTCTCAAACGAGCTGAAGCAGAAACTGCAGAAGGCAAGGCCCGAAACCATTGCTCGTGCCAGTCGCATTCCGGGCATGACACCGGCTGCCATTTCGCTGCTGCTGATATACCTGAAAAAGTATGACGCGGCGCGCAAGAAGTCGGCCTGAGGGGAGCGTGCTGCGGGACATGGAGCAAACTGCCTCTGGATACCGCAGTGCACTGCGTGAAGGACTTGAACGGCTGAATCTGAGCTTGAGCGAAGAACAGCAGGACCAACTGCTGGCGTATCTCGACTTGCTGTTCAAATGGAACCGGACCTTCAATCTTTCCGGCGTCCGAGACATGTCGCAAATGCTTACAAGGCATCTGCTCGACAGTCTCAGTCTGGCGCCATTGTTGACAGGTCAGCGCGTGCTCGACGTCGGAACGGGGCCCGGACTGCCTGGCATACCCCTTGCTGTCTGCTTCCCTGAAAAACGGTTCGTCCTGCTGGACAGCAACGGGAAGAAGACGCGCTTCGTCTTTCAGGCCAAGCTGCAGCTCGGTCTCAAGAATGTGGTGGTCCATCATGGTCGTGTCGAGACGTTCAAGGACACTAGCCAAGTGGACACCATCGTGACCAGGGCCTTCTCTTCGCTCGTTGAAATGGTCATGCTGACGCAGCATCTGCTCAGGACGAATGACTCGGATCAGCCACGAAAAGTACTGGCCATGAAGGGCCAGTTGCCTGCCGATGAACTGCGATTGCTGCCTTCCTGGATAACACCGGGAAGGCTCGTCAATGTCAGCGTCCCAGGCTGTGACGCCGAGCGTCACATCATAGAATTGCTGACAAGGAATCTGGAGTAATCGCGAATTGGCCAGGATAATTGCAATTGCTAATCAGAAAGGTGGCGTCGGAAAGACGACGACTTCTGTCAACCTTGCCGCCTCTCTGCGCGCCACGAAGCGCCGTGTCCTGCTGATCGATCTGGACCCGCAGGGCAATGCCACTATGGGTAGCGGTATCATCAAGAGCGAACTCGCGCTGTCCGTCTATGAGGTGTTGATAGGCGAAGCCACGATGCAGAAAGCCATCGTGACCTCGGCTGCCGGTGTCGACATACTGCCCGCCAATGGTGATCTCACCGCTGCTGAAGTGGCCCTGCTGCAGGAAGTCGGTGCTGAAGACAGGCTGCGAAAGCTCGTCGCAACTGTCGATGAACAATACGATTTCATCGTGATCGACTGCCCCCCGTCTTTGAATATGCTGACGGTCAATGCGCTGGTGGCAGCGCAAGGCGTGATCATCCCGATGCAGTGCGAATACTATGCTCTGGAAGGACTTTCAGCGCTGGTCGATACCATCCAGGCCATTGGTTCAGCCTTGAACCCTACGCTCCAGATAGAGGGCATCCTGCGGACGATGTACGATCCTCGCAGCAAGTTGACACTGGAAGTCTCCAACCAGCTCTTCTCCCATTTCGGCGACAAAGTCTACCGCACCGTGGTGCCTCGAAATATCCGTCTGGCGGAAGCCCCCAGCTACGGCATGCCCGTCCTTCAGTACGACCGGCAATCGCGTGGCGCGGTGGCTTATCTGGCCCTGGCGGGAGAAATGTTGAGACGTCAGGAACAGGCGCAGCAAGCGCCCCAGTGAGCCATTTACTTTCTGAATACAGACGAACGGAACCAACATGACGACCAAGAAGAAACTGGGCAGGGGGCTCGATGCGCTGCTCAATGCCGGGAAGAGCCAGTCTTCTGGAGGCAAGCAGCTCGCTGGCACCAGTCAGCCGTTGCCCCCGGAAAAGGATGGTGATCTGCGCAATATTCCGATTGAGCTTGTGCAGCGCGGCAAGTACCAGCCCCGCACGGACATGCATGAGGAAGCCCTGCAGGAGCTGGCGAGCTCGATTCGTGCGCAGGGCGTGATGCAACCAATCGTGGTGCGTCCGATTTCCGATACCCGCTACGAGATCATTGCGGGTGAGCGACGATGGCGCGCGAGCCAGATCGCTGGCCTCGATACCATTCCCGCAATCATCAAACCCGTTTCTGATGAATCTGCCATCGCCATGGCGCTGATCGAGAACATCCAGCGCGAGAATCTCAACCCAATCGAAGAAGCCATGGCGTTGAAACGACTCCAGGAAGAATTCGAACTGACACAGCAGGAAGTGGCTGATGCCGTCGGCAAATCCCGAGCAACTGTCACCAATCTGCTTCGTCTGATTGCACTCAAGCCTGATGTGCGCCTGATGCTGGAACACGGCGATATCGAAATGGGACACGCCCGCGCACTGCTTCCCCTGAACGAGCTGAAGCAGAGCGAGGCGGCGAAACTGGTCGCAGGCAAGGGGCTGTCCGTGCGTCAGACAGAGTCTCTGGTTCGTCGCATGCTCGCCGAGCCACAGGCGAAGCCTGATGCAGAACTGGTCCGAGACCCGGATATCCGACGCCTCGAAGAGCAACTCTCGGAGACCCTCGGGGCTCGCGTGCGGATCCAGCACTCGCTAAGTGGCGCAGGTAAATTGACATTGAAATACAACAGCCTGGATGAACTCGAAGGGATTCTCGCCCACATCAAATGACGGCTGGGCAAGGTTGCTTAGAAAAAACAAACTGCCTATAATGCGCGGGCTTGGCTGGCAGCGGAACCCTTGACGTGAGCGTCAAAGGATAAGAACCAGAAACGTGTCAACCATAAAAGCTCCTCCCATCTATAAGATAATTGCCAGCCAGTTCATCGCTGTTGGTGTGATCGCAACAGTTGGTTATGCGACTCTGGGTTGGACAAGTGCTTACTCTTTGCTGTTAGGTGGCTTGATTTGCGCGGTACCGAATGCGTACTTCACAAGCAAGGCATTTCAATACAGAGGCGCAAGGGCAGCACAAAAAATAGTAAGAGCATTTTACACCGGTGAGGCCATCAAGCTCCTTTTGATGTGCGCTGGGTTTGCCTTGACCTTCAAATACGTCAGGCCCTTGAACCCTGTAGAATTGTTTACAGGTTTCGTAGTGACATATTTTGCAGGGTTGCTCGTTCTTGTAGCGGTGCAAAGCGGATTCAGCAGAAACAACAACCCATAAATTACTTTCAAAAGTCTAGTTCATGGCAAATTCTCAAGAAACAGCGCAGACAGCAACGGAATACGTTCAGCACCACCTCGGTTTCCTTACCTTCGGTCAAAAGCATGACGGCACATGGGGTTTCGCACACTCTGTGGAAGAGGCCGCGGGCATGGGATTCTGGGCGATCAACGTGGATTCGATGATGATCTCCCTTCTCCTCGGCATCCTGTTCCTGAGTCTCTTCCGTTTCTGTATCAAGCGCGCCACATCCGGCAAGCCGGGCGGCCTGCAGAACTTTCTCGAAATCATCGTCGAGATGGTGCAAAGCAACGTCAAGAACAGCTTCTTCGCCAAAAATGATTTGATCGGCCCACTGGCTCTCACCATCTTCTGTTGGATCTTCCTGATGAACACCATGGATCTGATCCCTGTGGACTGGATCCCGTTGCTGGCACAGACAATTGCCGGAGACCCGCACCTCTATTTCAAGGCAGTACCCACCACCGATCTCAACATCACCCTCGGCTTTGCCATCAGTGTTTTCTTCCTGATCATTTACTACAGCGTGAAAATCAAGGGGCTGGGAGGATTCCTCGGTGAGTTCGCCTTCCACCCTTTCGGTAAGTGGGCGCTTCCGCTGAACCTGCTTCTCGAGCTTCCCGGATTCCTGGCAAAGCCCGTGTCACTCGCCCTGAGACTGTACGGAAACTTCTTTGCCGGAGAAGTGATCTTCCTGGTGATTGCGCTGGTTGGCTACTGGCAACTTCCGCTGCACTTCGGATGGGCGGTGTTCCACATTCTGGTGGTCACGCTGCAAGCCTATCTGTTCATGATGTTGACAATCGTCTATCTGAACCAGGCACACACGCACCACTGATTTAACGCTTCACTCAAAACTGTAAATCCCTAGTAAAACTTGGAGAGAAAAAATGGAAACTGTACAGGCTTTTTCGTTGATCGCTGCTGCCATCATTTTCGGCATCTGTGGTGCCGGCACTGCGGTCGCGTTCGGTAATCTGGGCGGCAAGCTGATTGAGAGCTCTGCTCGTCAGCCGGAACTTGCTCCGAAACTGCAGACCCAGTTCTTCCTGGTGGCAGCGTTCGTAGACGTGATCTCCATCATCGGCGTAGGTATGGCGTTCCTGTTCATTTTCGCGAACCCCTTCGTCTAATTGATCGAACGGATAGTCGGATTGTTAACGACACGAGTGAGTTAACGACAACTATTTTTCTTGAGGTACCTGCATGAATCTCAACGCAACCATAATCGGACAATCGATCGCGTTCTTCGTGTTTGTCTGGTTTTGCATGAAGTATGTCTGGCCTCCGATCACTGCCATTCTTGAAGAGCGTCAGAGAAAGATCGCTGACGGACTTGAGGCCGCAGAAAGAGCCCAGCGCGATCTGAATCTTGCGCAGAACAAGGCAGCTGACGAGCTGCGCGATGCCAAGAGACAGGGCGCCGAGTTGATCGAGCTTGCCAACAAGCGCGCGAATCAGATCATTGACGAAGCAAAGGAAAAAGCCCGCGAAGAAGGCCAGCGTCTGATTGCCGGAGCGAAGGCAGAGATAGATCTGGAACTGCAGCGTGCGAAAGAGGCCTTGCGTGCTCAGGTCGCGGCGATCGCGATTGCCGGCGCAGAGAAGATTCTGGAATCCTCAATCGATCAGGCCGCCAACGAAGAGCTGGTCAAGAAGCTCGCAACCGAGCTATAGGCGAAAAGCGATGGCAGAAACAATCACACTGGCCAGACCGTACGCCAAAGCCGCCTTCGAGGTGGCACTGGCTGAAAAGGAACTTGGCGCTTGGTCCGAAGCCTTGAAATTGCTGGCCGGCGTGTCGGCGAATGAATTGGTCAGGAAACACCTGCTTTCTCCGTCACTGACGGCAACGCAACAGGCAGACACCCTGATTCAGTTATGCGGCGAGCAGCTCCTGCCGAGGGCGCACAACCTAGTGCGGCTGCTGGCAGAAAACAAGCGTCTGCCGCTGCTTGCCGATATCTCAGAGCTGTTCGATGCGCTGAAGGCGAACCAGGAAATGACCGTGGACGTGGAGCTGTCGACCGCGTTTGAACTGAACAAAGACGTCGTTAAAAAGATCACGCAAGCACTTCAGTCTCGCTTGAACAGAGAGATCAAGTTGCAGACCCGTGTGGACAGACATCTGATCGGTGGCGCAGTCATTCGAGCTGGCGACACCGTCATCGACAATTCCGTCCGGGGAAAACTGACCAAATTAGCCGAAGCAATGAATTCCTAGCACGACTGGGAATGAGGGAATGAGCATGCAACAACTGAATCCATCAGAAATCAGTGAAATCATCAAGCAGCGTATCGAGAATCTCGATGTTTCCGTGCAAGCGAAGAATGAAGGCACCATCGTCAGCGTCTCTGACGGCATCATCCGCATCCACGGTCTTGCAGACGTCATGTATGGCGAGATGATCGAGTTCGACGGCGGTGTCTTTGGAATGGCACTGAACCTGGAGCGCGACTCAGTGGGTGCGGTCGTGCTCGGCGACTACAAGACTCTCGCGGAAGGTCAAACCTGCCGCTGCACCAAGCGCATTCTGGAAGTGCCGGTCGGTCCGGAACTCGAAGGCCGCGTGGTTGACGCTCTCGGCAAGCCCATCGATGGCAAGGGCGCCATCAACGCCAAGCTCAGCTCTCCCGTGGAAAAAGTGGCCCCTGGTGTAATTGCCCGTCAATCAGTGGACCAGCCCGTGCAGACAGGTCTGAAGGCGATCGACGCGATGGTGCCGATCGGTCGTGGCCAGCGCGAGCTGATCATCGGTGACCGTCAGGTGGGCAAGACCGCCGTGGCCGTCGACGCGATCATCAACCAGAAGGGCAAGGGCGTTAAGTGCATCTACGTCGCGATCGGTCAAAAGCAGTCCTCCATCGCCAACGTGGTGAACAAGCTGGAAGAGCACGGCGCGATGGAATACACCATCGTCGTGGCCGCCAGTGCCTCGGACCCGGCCTCCATGCAGTTCATCGCTCCCTACGCCGGCTGCTCCATGGGCGAGTACTACCGCGACCGCGGTCAGGACGCCCTGATTATTTATGACGACCTGACCAAGCAGGCCTGGGCCTACCGCCAGATATCCCTGCTGCTGCGCCGTCCGCCGGGCCGTGAAGCCTATCCTGGCGACGTGTTCTACCTGCACTCCCGTCTGCTGGAGCGCGCTTCACGTGTGAACGCCGAGTACGTCGAGCAGTTCACCAACGGCGAAGTGAAGGGCAAGACAGGCTCGCTGACGGCACTGCCGATTATTGAAACCCAAGCGGGTGACGTGTCCGCGTTCGTTCCGACCAACGTGATCTCCATCACCGACGGTCAGATCTTTCTGGAAAGCAACCTGTTCAACTCGGGCATTCGTCCTGCGATCAACGCCGGTCTGTCGGTGTCCCGAGTAGGCGGTGCCGCACAGACCAAGATCATCAAGAAGCTGGGCGGCGGTATCCGTATCGCTCTGGCCCAGTATCGCGAGCTGGCGGCGTTCGCCCAGTTCGCGTCTGATCTGGACGAAGCCACCCGTGCTCAGCTGGAACATGGTCAGCGAGTGACCGAACTAATGAAGCAGTCCCAGTACTCGCCGCTGTCTGTCGCCGAGATGGCACTGGTGCTGTACGCCGCAAACGAAGGCTTCCTGAAGGATGTCGAACTGAACAAGGTCGTGGCTTTCGAGCGCGCCCTGCTGTCCTACGCCAACAGCGAACACTCAGCTCTGCTGGCCAAGATCAACGAAAAGGGTGACTTCAACGACGAGATTGCGGCTGGGATGAAAGCGGCTATCCAGAAGTTCAAGGCAACACAGACCTGGTAAGACAGGAACACGGTGAGTTATGGCTGTCGGCAAAGAGATTAGAACCAAGATCTCCAGCATCAAGAACACTGCGAAGATCACCAACGCAATGGAGATGGTTGCGGCCAGCAAGATGCGCAAGGCACAGGACCGCATGTCACTGGGGCGACCCTATGCGACTCGCATTCGCGAAGTGATCGGGCACGTGGCCAATGCGACACCCGAATACCATCATGTCTACTTCTCCAACAGAGAAGTGAAGCGTGTCGGCTATATCGTGGTGTCGTCTGATCGCGGTCTCTGCGGCGGCCTGAACATCAACGCCTTCAAGGCTGCTGTGCGCTCCATGACGGGCTGGAAGAACCAGAACGTCGGCACCGAGTTCTGTGTCATCGGTGCCAAGGCGGCTTCCTTCTTCAACAGCTTCGGTGGCAAGGTGGTCGCCTCCGTCCGAGGCCTCGGCGACTCGCCGAAAGTGGAAGACATCTTCGGCGCCGTGAAGGTCATGCTGGATCGTTTCGAAGCCGGGGAAATCGACCGTCTGTACATCGTGAGCAACACCTTCGTGAATACCATGACCCAGAGCCCTGTGGTGGCGCAGCTACTGCCGCTGGAGGCGTCTGAAAACAAGGAATTCAAGCATCACTGGGACTACATCTACGAGCCGGACGCACAGGAGCTGCTCGATGCTCTGCTGGCGCGCTACATCGAATCCCAGGTTTACCAGGCAGTAGTCGAGAACATCGCCTGCGAGCAGGCCGCGCGCATGATCGCCATGAAGAACGCCACCGAGAACGCTGGCGAGCTGATCAAGGAGCTGGGCCTGATCTACAACAAGGCACGTCAGGCATCGATCACGCAGGAACTGTCCGAAATCGTGGGTGGCGCAGCAGCCGTCTAAACCGCCCGAACATGGCCAGTCCCCGCGACTGGCCCATTAGACAAGCAAGATTCTGGAATTCAGTACTCAAGAGGAACCGAACATGAGTAGCGGTCGTATCGTTCAAATTATCGGCGCGGTGATAGACGTGCAATTCCCGAGGGATTCCGTCCCGAAGGTGTATGACGCACTGCTGGTAGAAGGCAAGTCCACGACGCTCGAAGTGCAGCAGCAGCTGGGCGACGGCGTGGTCCGCACCATCGCCATGGGAAGTACCGAAGGGCTGTCCCGCGGGTTGAACGTGACTGACTCGGGTGCGCCGATCTCCGTTCCGGTAGGTCTTG
>Ga0255214_1000083_pt1 | contig 24005 bp, 14 predicted proteins | sample Miss_Law_RepB_8d_FD_189951 | JGI IMG/M metagenome (GOLD analysis project Ga0255214, IMG submission 189951) | Freshwater microbial communities from Mississippi River, Louisiana, United States - Miss_Law_RepB_8d | ecosystem: Environmental > Aquatic > Freshwater > River | place: USA: Louisiana... | reverse complement strand
GGCAAAATCGGCCAAGTTGCCGCCCATACAAAGCGTGGGGCTGTAGCTCAGTTGGGAGAGCGCTACATTCGCATTGTAGAGGTCGGGAGTTCGACTCTCCTCAGCTCCACCATTCCGTCTGGCTAGTCAGGCCGTTTTGCACCCATCCCCCACTTTTGCCCGAGTTGCGGAGGTATTTCGCTGTCACCGGGTCGGAGAGAACGGACTTTCGGCCCTTAATCGGCCTCTCCGGGCTAGAATTCTCCGTTTCAGATTGTGTCCGACCCGACGCTAGTCTATGTCGTTTGCGGCTTATCGAGATAGATGAGTTATGGCTCACCTAAAAATTCGGCCAATAAATGCAACTGCAAGTGATCGGCTGCCTGCTGCGGCTCTAAATACATTTTCATGTCGTTAAATACGGTGTTTATATCCTGTAAGTCCGTATCTGTGTAGATGAGGCAAAATATATCAAATTCACGAAAATAATCTTTATGCTTCTTCATTTCTCTTTCAAAGTTTGCGGCGGCTTCAGCATTAATTTCAGTCTGTTTTTTCCCTTTAGTTCCAGTTAACACCCCATGGCTTGACCATGGGGACAGCTCGAAACCAATCTTATTGTTTGATTCTACATCTATTATCGCAAAGTCTAATCTGTAGACGTGCTTGGTTGATACTCCTGCATAGCGGAGCTCGGGAATTAATAGTGAGATAGACTCTGGGGAACTTGAGGATCTGACATAGTTAGAATAAAGCGCAGCAATTTCTTTTTGATATTTTGAGCCAGTATGGCGAACAAGTACCTCTTCAAAAAAAGTAAGATACTCATCAACGCTCTTAAATATAATCCTCTTTTCTTTGTCCGGGATTAATAGGCCAGTGTTTAAAACATGCCCGATCGACCAGTATCTTTTTCTAAATCGCCGTATTTCACTCTTATCATTCTTCCAGGTGCCGTTCGAAAATACAGGTGAGATAAGCAGGCCATAATTTGCATGATTTTGCCCAATCCACACTTCTGCCTCATCAACATGAGGCCGCTTCTTTATTAGATTTTCGTACTCTCGATAGAAAGTGCGCTCATGAAAAAGATACAAGTATTTACGGCATAGATTCGACGCCAGTAATTTTTTGTAGAATTTACAATAACTCGTGGTGGGTTTTTCATTCTCTAAATCAGCTTTAAGGGCATCTAAGAATAGTGAGATATAATGTTGAGCGGAAGGTATAACAGTATGCTTCAAGTCAATATATTGGGCTTTTCTCGTAGTTAAGTAGGCGTGCAGTGAATGTTCGCTCGTGGCCTCAGTAAGGCGAATGACCTCAGGAAGCATAGCCTTTAGCTCACCGCTGAGGGATGCAATCTTTTCATTACGTGCAGTTGTTGCTGGGTCGGCTGTCATGTGTGGTTCTCGGAAATTGTTTGGAATAATAGCAGATAACATTTTTTAGTGAAAAAAATTCTATTTTAAAGCAACGTACGTGAGCAGTAGATGCTGTTCTTTCCAAATGGGGGAAAGGGCTTTGCTGACCAGCTTCTCTTTGCTCAGTCCATCCGGCTGCTTGCCTGCGAGGATGGATGTGACAATGTCCGGTGCCAGAAAGGCCAGCGGCATCAACTTCTTGAGATAGCCTTCGCTCACCTTGTGCTGCTCGACCAGTTCAACAAGTGAGTCGGCCTTGCCGGAGAACAGCTCCTCTGCCCAGACATGAGCTTGAGCAATCCCTTTGACCAGTACCGAGTCAATTGCTGCGCTGCTGCTATCAGCATCCAGCACCAGACGCATCTCGTTACTGCGGCGCTGCATGCTCATGGGTCTGGTCTGGCTCATGATAATGTCAGGCGGCTCAATACCTTCTGGCATCAGCTTGGCCAGTGTCAGTTTTAGCTCTATACGGTCAGACCCGATATTCACGCGCTGCAGATAATCTTCGAGGATTGAGTCTGTCTGACCAAGAGCCATCTTGGCCCGCTCTAGAATTGGAGAAACTATCGCGGCTGGCGCATCGGCTGCTGCCAGTGCCGAGATGATTGCATTCCGGTCAGCCAGCATAGAGCGCGCAATGGAATCGACTGTCTTCTCAACTGTGGGGCCAGATAGCCGCCAGCCAGCAGGCGCGTTAGCTCTCGTCTCTTTGTATAGGCTGCGCGTGATGTAGTAACGGTAGCGCCGTCCTTTCTTGGTCGAGAAGTTTGCCACCAGCTGCTCACCCGTAACGGCATCGTAAAGCTTGCCGCGGAGGGGAGCCAGTTCATCTTTGTTGCACTTGCCCATTAATCCGGCACGGTTGCCAGCCAGCGTCATCTGCACGGCATCCCAGGTTTTTAGATCGATAATCGGCTCATGCTGACCGTCATAAATAGCCTCCCGGAACCGGATCTGGCCGATGAAGATGGGATTGTTGAGAAAGTGATACAGCCCACCCCGCGAGAATGGCCTGCCGCCTGAGCCGGGGCGTGAGGGGATAATTTTGGTAACAATCTTCTTTTGCTTCAGATCGTTACACAGAATGCGGACACAGCCCAGTTCAAGATACCGCTGGTAGATGAACCGTACCGTCTCGGCTTCGGCCGGATTAATCACCAGCTTGCGGTCTTTAACGTCGTAGCCCAGCGGTACAACACCGCCCATCCACATGCCCTTCTTCTTGGAGGCGGCAATTTTGTCCCGGATGCGCTCACCCGTCACTTCCCGCTCGAACTGGGCGAATGACAGCAGCACATTGAGCGTCAGCCTGCCCATGGATGTGGTGGTGTTAAATTGCTGGGTGACAGACACAAAGGAGACCTTGTGCCGGTCGAATACCTCGACCATCTTGGCAAAATCATGCAGGGAGCGGGATAGTCGGTCGACCTTGTAGACGACAATCACGTCAACTTTACCGGCCTCAATATCCCGCATCAGCTGCTGCAGCGCTGGGCGGTCCATGCTGCCGCCGCTAAACCCGCCATCATCATAGTGGGTCTTGATGAGCTGCCAGCCCTCATGCTTCTGGCTCTTAATATAAGCCTCACATGCCTCGCGCTGGGCCTGCAGGGAGTTAAAGTCCTGCTCCAGCCCTTCCTCGGTGGATTTGCGGGTGTAGACCGCGCAGCGGATGAGCTTGCTCATGACTGCTTTGGCCTCAACCCGAAGAAGACCGGACCAGACCATTTGCTGCCGGTAATGACCTTGGCCACTTCCGAGAGAGAGCGGTACTTCTCGCCCCGGTACTGCACACCATCACCCAGCACCAGCACCTCATGGGTGCTGCCGCGCCACTCGCGCAGCAGGCGGGTGCCACTCTTTATCTGTGGTACGGGCTGGATTTTGGTGTGACCTCCGGCAATCTGGCGGAGTTTGGCTTTGATATGGGGTTTGAGCCCGCCATAAATCTGTTCCTGCAGGCGGTAGGCAAAGGCGAGGAGCAGCAGGTTTTGGCTGATATTAAACGGCGCTTCGCTCCCCCAGACCTTCTTCCACTCGGCCATCAGCTCCAGCCGACTCAGGGATTTGAGCCTCGCCAGTTCCCCGGCGAGGCCTTCTTCACCAACCGCCGACATCACGCGGCAGCCACAATCCGGTAGGTCCGGCCGTGCGGGCCCGCTTCCGAAATGATGTTCAAGCCCAGCTTCTTGCGCAGTACGCCGGACATAACACCATGCACGCTGTGCCTTTGCCAGCCGGTGGTCTGGGCCAGCTCATCTATTGTGGTACCATTGGCCCGCTGTAGCAGCACAATCATGGCGGCCTGCTTTGAGTCAGTTCGGCGTGCGGCTGGGGCTGTAGACTTTGGGGCCATGCTGTTTTTCTTGGCGGGCTGCCGCTGCCTGCTGGTTTTTACAGCTTCACGCTCCACGCCGAGCGCACGAAATCCTTCATCAGCCAATATCAGAGTTACATTGTAGCCATCTTCATGTGTGCGCCAGACTGGCGCATCAGCAACCGCTTCAACTTCATCAACCATGCGCAGGGACAACAACTTCTTGAGGTGCTTTAGCCCATCACCATTCTTGACCGACTTGGGCAGCGGATAGACCGAGAAATCGCGGCGCTGGCTGGCGGCCGAGAGAATCATGAGTTGGGTATCATTCAATTTAGCCATGGTGGTGTACTCCTGTATGCAGGCGCCGGCCACTCCGGCGCCCCTACCACCACAAGCCCGGCTGGCTTTGCCAGACAGGGCGCTACACCCACAGCAATGCTTGCTTTCAGGAGGAAAGCCAGTTGTTTGTTGTGATAGATATCGAGAACAAAAATACGTCAATTTTGGGCGCAACAAATCCCGTTGGGTTCTTTGGACAGCCATACACTTCGCGTCGCTCTGAGATTTCATTAGATTTTATCGGTCAAGCTGATGCGAATATTGCGATTCGCTTCTTTATCGAGGGCAAATTGCTCGCTATAATGAATAACAAAATTACACTCAGGTGCACGACATGAAACTAGAAGAGCTTAAGGTTAACGCTTCGGTGAGGGGGATACTCCCAAACTCATTAGTTCAAGTCGTGAGCGTAAAATGGTTTGGCTCGGATGTTGTTGAACTTACTTATAAAAATCCTGATGGTAATGTTGCCAATCAATTGATTTACAGAAACTCAGAAGATCGCCTCGAGGTGGTTGAGCATGGGCGGCCTTGGAGCTTTGATGGTGACGGTAGTTTATTCCGCCTTGTTTCGGAGGCCCAGCGCATTCGACTGGCGCATCTCTTTGACCCGGTTCTTGCTGTTCATACTTCAGATGTAGATCCGCTGCCTCACCAGATTACAGCGGTTTATGAAACAATGCTGCCGCGGCAGCCCCTACGCTTCCTTCTGGCTGACGATCCAGGGGCAGGTAAGACAATTATGGCGGGTCTGCTTATTAAAGAGCTTGTCGCCCGCGGTGATCTGCAACGCTGTTTGATCGTTTGTCCCGGAAGCTTGGCTGAGCAGTGGCAGGATGAGCTATACCGCCGCTTTCATTTACCCTTCGAGATCATGACCAATGACAAACTCGAAGCAGCTAGGACGGGCAACTGGTTCCTAGAAAACAACTTGGTCATTGCACGTTTGGACAAACTGTCGCGCGATGAAGACGTCCACAAGAAACTTGAGGCGCCAGACTGCAGATGGGATCTGGTTGTGTGTGACGAAGCCCACAAAATGTCTGCCACGGTTTTTGGTGGCGAGACGAAATATACAAAGCGCTACCGCCTCGGTCAGATGCTTTCAGGCATTACGCGCCACTTCTTACTTATGTCGGCAACACCTCACAATGGCAAGGAAGCGGACTTCCAACTGTTTATGGCGCTTCTTGATGGTGATCGTTTTGAAGGGCGCTACCGTGATGGTGTGCATAGTTCTAATGTTTCAGATCTTATGCGCCGTATGGTCAAGGAGAAGCTGCTGAAATTTGATGGCACGCCACTTTTCCCGCCACGTATTGCTCATACCGTCCCCTACAAGCTCTCACCTGATGAAGAACATCTCTATAAGCTTGTTACTGAATATGTGCGCGAGGAGTTTAATCGAGTTGAGGCACTAGAAAATGATAAGCGTGCTGGTACTGTTGGCTTCGCACTAACTATTCTGCAGCGGCGGTTAGCCTCTTCACCAGAAGCGATATACCAATCTATTCGCAGACGTCGCGAGCGTCTGGAAGGTAAGCTCAACGAGCTTGAGCTTCTGCAGCGGGCAGGCCAGACTGCACCAGTTATGGGCTCTGGGGTTGTAGTTCTTGACCGCGAAGATGTCGAAGATCTGGAAGATGCGCCAGATGATGAGGTTGAGCAGACCGAGGAGAAGGTCCTTGATCAGGCAACCGCGGCGCGCTCTATCGCCGAGCTTCGTATTGAAATCAACACACTACGCAATATTGAAGGCCATGCGCTTAGGGTGCGCAATAGCGGCACAGATACGAAGTGGCGTGAGCTAGCTGGCCTACTGGGTGAAATCTTTACCCCGGCATCTATTGCTAACCAGCTAGCTGAGGACCCAGAGCCTTACCAAGCTAACGAGAATGATATTCCGCCACCGAAGGCGTCTGTTCATCAGAAACTAGTCATTTTCACCGAGCATCGTGATACTCTAGTTTATTTGCAAAAAAAGATAACAACGTTACTGGGTAGCGAGGATGCTGTTGTCACTATCTATGGTGCAATTGGCCGAGAGGAGCGTTTAAAGGTTCAAGAGCTTTTCCGTTATGATGCGAAAGTAAAAGTTCTCTTGGCCACAGATGCTGCTGGTGAGGGTATCAATCTCCAGCGCGCTCATCTCATGGTCAATTATGACCTCCCTTGGAACCCCAATCGTCTAGAACAGCGTTTTGGTCGTATTCACCGTATCGGCCAGAAGGAAGTCTGCCATCTTTGGAATCTTGTCGCAGAGGATACGCGTGAGGGCGACGTTTATCGTAAACTTCTCGATAAACTTGAACAGGCCCGTCAAGCGCTAGGCGGTCAAGTCTTTGATGTGCTTGGAAAGCTTCAATTCGAAGGTAAGTCACTGCGCGATCTCTTAATCGAGGCTATTCGCTTTGGCGAACAGCCAGAGATGAAGAACTACCTGACAACAGTTCTTGATAGCGCACTCGACAGGGCACACCTTCAGGATCTACTTGAAGAGAAAGTCCTTGTTCAAGATTCAATGGATGCGAGCCAAGTCCAGCGCATCCGTGCCGACATGGAGCGTGCCGATGCACGCCGCTTGCAGCCCCACTATATAGAGTCCTTCTTTCTAGAAGCCTTTAAGCGATTGGGCGGGTCCGCTCATCAGCGCGAAGCTCGCCGTTATGAGGTAACTCACGTACCGGGTATTATCCGCCAGCGCGATAGATTAATTGGCATTGGTGAGCCGGTACTCGAACGTTACCAGCGCATTGCTTTCGAAAAGAGCCTAATCTCCCCCCAAGGCCAGCCGCTTGCTGCCTTTGTCTGCCCTGGGCACCCATTGCTTGACTCAGTTATCGATCTCACTCTTGAGCGGGATCGTGACTTGCTCAAACGCGGTACTGTTCTGGTTGATGAGCGCGATTTCGGCACAGACCCGCGCGTACTTTTCTACCTTGAGCACTCGATACATGATGCCAGCGAGACACGAACTGGCGAAAAGCGTGTTATCTCAAAGCGTATGCTTTATGTGGAAGTCTCCCCCAGTGGCGAGATGCGCCACGTCAATTATGCCCCCTACCTCGACTACCGCCCACTGAAGGAAGGCGAGCCCGATACTGCAGCCATTCTGGCCCACCCCAAATGTGGCTGGGTCAGCAAGGATCTTGAAGAACGTGCACGCGAATACGCAATTGGTAAGGTCGTGCCCGAACACCTGAACGAGGTGAGTAGCCGCAAGCTTGAGCTAATCGCCAAAACCGAAGCCGCCGTTAAGGACCGCCTCACCAAGGAAATCACCTATTGGGATCACCGCGCAGCCGAACTCAAAGCACAAGAAGCCGCAGGAAAGACAAATGCCAAGCTTAATTCCAGTGAGGCAAGCAAGCGGGCTGACCTGCTGCAGGCGCGGCTGGAAAATCGCCTGAAGGAGCTAAAACTCGAGGCTCATATTACCCCACGTCCGCCCGAAGCTATTGGCGGAGTATTGATTGTGCCCATCGGGCTTCTTCGCCAAATTCAAGGGCAGCCACTAAACGCCAATCTTAATGCAGTTGATACTCAAGCCAGTGCTGCTCGTGCCCGTGCCGTTATTATGGACATCGAGCGCGAGCTTGGCTTTGTCCCGGTTGATAAGGAATTCGAAAAACTCGGCTACGATATTGAGAGCATTGTGCCCAATACCGGCCGTTTGCGGTTCATTGAAGTTAAGGGGCGAGTCGCTGGCGCGCCGACCATTACCGTAACGAGAAACGAAATTCTCTACTCCCTCAACAAGCCAGATGACTTCATTTTAGCCATGGTCGAGTTTACGGGTGAAAATTCCCACAAAGTGCACTATTTACGTAAGCCATTCACGCGCGAGCCAGATTTTGGTGTGACGAGCGTGGATTATGACTTTGCCGAGCTTCTGGCGCGCGCCCAGCAGCCCAATTAATCAGGATTCACCATGCCCGTTACTCCCGTTAAGTTGCCCAAAAAATTAATCGAGGTCGCCTTGCCGCTCGAAGCCATCAACACGGCTAGCGCGCGCGAAAAATCAATTCGGCATGGCCACCCCTCAACGCTGCATCTGTGGTGGGCGCGCCGTCCACTGGCTGCTGCCCGTGCTGTTATCTTTGCACAAATGGTGGACGACCCCTCAGCCCATCCTGATATTTTTCGCACTGAAAAAGCGCAGGAGAAAGAGCGCCAGCGCCTGTTCAAGATTATTGAAGAGCTAGTGACCTGGGAAAACACCACCAACGAAACCGTGCTACAGAAAGCGCGGGAGGAAATCTGGCAGAGCTGGCGTTATGCCTGTGCCGCCAATGCAGATCACCCGTGCGCAGCCGAGCTGTTTGACCGCCAAAAACTCCCCGGCTTTCACGACCCCTTTGCTGGCGGCGGCGCCCTACCGCTTGAGGCTCAGCGCCTGGGGCTCGAGAGCCACGCCAGCGACCTCAACCCGGTAGCGGTGCTTATCAATAAGGCGATGATTGAGATTCCGCCTAAGTTTGCAGGTAAGCCCCCCATCAACCCGGCTGCACGCGAAGAAGCGCGCAATGGTCAGCTGCGCGGCTGGAAAGGTGCGCAAGGGCTGGCTGAAGATGTGCGCCATTACGGCCAGTGGATGCGAGAGCAGGCACAAGCACGCATCGGCCACCTCTATCCGCAAATAGAAGTTACCGCAGATATGGCCCGCACCCGGCCCGATCTGGTCGAGCATGTCGGCCAAAAGCTGACGGTTATTGCTTGGCTCTGGGCCCGTACAGTTAAAAGCCCTAACCCGGCCTTTAGCCATGTCGATGTGCCGCTCGCTTCCACCTTCATGCTCTCTACCAAGACAGGCAAGCAGGCTTATGTCGATCCTGTGATTGAAGGGGATGGCTATCGTTTTACAGTTAAAGTTGGTGATCCTGCTGATAAGGAAGCTGCAAAAAATGGAACTAAGCTTGCTCGCGGAGCAAACTTTAAATGTCTCATGTCCGGAATGCCGATTGCGCCCACTTATATTAAAGAACAAGGGACAGCAGGACGCCTTGGCGCGAGGTTAATGGCAATTGTTGCAGAGGGGCGCCATGGTCGTGTTTACTTAGCTCCGAGCAAGGATGTAGAAGAAGTTGCAAATACTGCCTCAGTAGATTGGAAACCCGAGAATAGCCTTCCGGATGATCCAAGAAACTTTTGGACAGTTCAGTATGGACTAAAAACTTATGGCGATTTGTTCACCAATCGGCAGCTTGTTGCGCTGACGACGTTTTCGGATTTGGTATCGGAAGCGCGGGAGAAAGTGCGCGCCGATGCCATAGCCGCCGGCACGGCCGATGACGGCAACCCCCTCGCCGACGGCGGCACCTCCGCCACCGCTTATGCTGACGCCGTAAGCACCTACCTTGGCATTGGAGTAAGTAAATTATCAGACTACAACGCAAGTTTGGTTTCTTGGAGCAACAGTAGAGATCAGGCGGTCCATGTCTTTGGTCGTCAGGCCATTCCAATGGTTTGGGACTTCGCGGAAGTTAATCCTTTCGCTAATGCTGCTGGTGATATCGCAATTTCACTAGGAGGAGCAGTTCGAACGATATCCGAACTGGGGCAAGGAGAAGGGCATGTTCATAATGCCGATGCGCAGTCACAGAATATTAGTTTAGGCAAATGTATCAGCACAGATCCACCCTATTATGATAATATAGGTTATGCAGATTTATCGGATTACTTTTATGTCTGGTTGCGCCGCGCCTTAAAACCTTTCTTCCCAGAGCTGTTTTCCACACTAGCCGTACCAAAAGCAGAAGAACTAGTTGCGACACCATATCGCCATGGGGGCAAGGAGCAAGCTGAGGCATTTTTCCTAAATGGCATGACTGAGGCAATGCACCGCTTGGCTGAGCAGGCGCATCCGGCTTTTCCCGTGACGATCTATTATGCGTTTAAACAATCTGAAAGTAATGGAGGCGAAGGCACCACTAATACCGGCTGGGATACTTTCCTCGCTGCGGTTATTGAGGCAGGCTTTGCGCTAACCGGGACTTGGCCGATGCGCACCGAGCGTGATGGTAGAATGATTGGTAATGGAACAAATGCCCTAGCCTCCAGCATTGTGCTGGTCTGCCGCAAGAAAGAGGCTGTTCTTCCAACCGTTACGTTGGGCGAATTCAAGAGTGAGCTGAAAGCCGAGCTGCCGCAGGCCTTAGCCCACCTGCAAGCTGGCAACATTGCCCCGGTTGACTTGGCCCAAGCGGCTATTGGCCCCGGTATGGCCATTTTCACTAAATACAGCAAAGTGATTAATGCTGAAGGCGATGCACTAACAGTGCGCGCTGCGCTCGCGCTAATTAACGAAACGCTCGATGCTACACTAGCCGAACAAGAGGGCGACTTCGACGCTGATACCCGCTGGGCACTCACATGGTTTGAGCAGGTCGGCTTTGCGGAAGATGATTATGGCTTGGCTGAGCAGCTCTCAAAATCGAAGAACACTTCGGTAAGCGGTTTGGTGGAAGCTGGTTTCCTATTCTCTGGCGCGGGCCGGGTGCGACTGCTCAAGCCAGCCGAACTGCCGGTTGATTGGGACCCGCGCACCGATACCCGCCTGACAATTTGGGAGATGGTGCACCACCTCATTCGCGTTCAGGAAGCGGGGGGTGAGCGCGCAGCAGCCGAGCTGGTTGCCAAAATGGGCAGTCAGGCTGAAACCGCGCGCGAGCTATGCTATCGCCTTTACACCATTTGCGAGCGCAAAAAGCGCGCAACCGAGGCTATTGCCTATAATAGCCTTGTACAAAGCTGGCCTGAAATCAGCCGTTTGGCGCGCGAAATTAACGTGCCCGCAGTAGCTGGAACGGATGACCTTTTCTCTGGGAGTAATTGAGAATGGCGATAACCAATCATGAGCGTGTGGGCAAGGCTATGGAGCTGGTTAAGGCTGGCCTAGCTCCCTTTGTGGCGCGCGAGATTAAACAGGCGATTGATACCAAAGTTCTCTCGCCTCAGCTTTTGGTCACCTATGCTGAAGACCCTATGCTGGCCAAAAAGCGGATTGAGGATTGGGACAACTCCGCACTGCTAAAGCTAATGTGGGATAGCTGGAACGATGTTTTCCGCCGTACGCTTGGCTTTGCCGAGCGCAGCCTAGTCTCTGAAATTCGTGACTGGCGTAATAAATGGGCACATCAGCAAACATTTTCGGGTGACGACACCTATCGTGTTTTTGACTCAGTTGGCCGTCTCCTCTCAGCTATCTCATCGCCTCAGGCAGATGAAGTTGAGAAAATGAAGATGGAATTGCTGCGTGTTCGCTTTGATGAGCAAACACGAGGTGAGAAGCGCAAATCAGCCGGGGCATCGATTGAGAGTGCTTCAGCTTCGAGCCTTAAGCCGTGGCGTGAAGTGATAATGCCACATGATGATGTGGCCAGCGGTCGCTATCAGCAGGCCGAGTTTGCGGCAGACTTATGGCAGGTTCACCTAGGCGAAGGTAGTAATGAATATAAAGACCCCGTCGAGTTCTTCCGCCGGACGTATCTGACTTCTAGTCTTACTGAGATGTTGGTTGGAGCTGTGCAGCGGCTTGCTGCAGGCGGTGGCGATCCTGTCATTCAGCTACAGACCAATTTCGGTGGTGGCAAAACCCACTCAATGCTTACGCTCTACCATCTTTTCTCTGGCATATCTCCCACAGAGCTGGCTGGTATTGATAAAGTTATGGCCACAGCTGGTGTTGATGCTTTACCACGCGTTCGGCGCGCAGTTCTGGTGGGTAACAAAATCTCTCCGGGTAACCCCAGCAAAAAACCGGACGGAACTGTTGTAAACACCCTATGGGGCGAGCTCGCCTGGCAGCTGGGCGGAAAGGCTGCTTATGAACGCATTCGCGCAGATGATGAGAAAGCCACCAGCCCTGGCGATGTGCTGCGCGAGCTATTTAACGATTATGGCCCATGCCTGATTTTGATTGATGAATGGGTGGCTTATGCGCGCCAGCTGCATGACCAAAGCGATTTGCCCGGCGGCGGCTTTGAGACCCAGTTTACATTTGCACAGGTGTTAACAGAATCTGCTAAGCTTGCGAAGAACTGCTTACTGGTCATAAGTTTGCCAGCCTCGGATGGTGCAGGCACAACGCAAAGCCAAGCTGATGATGTAGAGGTGGGCGGCTCTCGTGGCCGTGAAGCTCTGGACAGGCTGCGTAACGTTGTAGGCCGTGTCGAATCTTCATGGCGCCCGGCTAGTGCTGAAGAAGGCTTCGAGATTGTTCGCCGTAGGCTGTTTAAGCCCATGGCGGATGCCGGGCAGTTTAAAGATCGTGATGTTATCGCACGCTCATTCTCTGACCTATACCGCACCCAGCAGGCTGAATTTCCAGCGGAATGCCGGGAGTCTGAGTACGAGCAGCGTATCAAGATGGCCTATCCCATCCATCCTGAGGTTTTTGACCGTCTCTATACCGACTGGTCAACGCTAGTTAAGTTCCAGCGCACGCGCGGTGTACTGCGCCTTATGGCTGCAGTTATTCACTCCCTCTGGGAGAAGGGCGATCGTAACCCGCTCATCATGCCCGCCAACATCGCTATTGACGATCCCCGCATTCAATCCGAACTGACACGCTACCTTCCTGATAACTGGGTACCGGTTATTGAGAAGGATGTAGATGGGTCCAATTCACTTCCCATGAAGCTGGATAGCGAACTCCCCAATCTTGGCAAGTTCTCCGCCTGTCGTCGAGTGGCGCGTACAATATATATGGGTTCAGCGCCAACCACAGCGGCTGCACATCGAGGCTTAGAAGATAGGCGCGTTAAGCTAGGCTGCGTCATGCCCGGTGAGTCTCCTGCAATATTTGGTGATGCTCTGCGCCGTATGGCTGGCGCTGCGACCTATCTTTATCAGGATGGCCCACATTATTGGTATTCCACGCAGCCCACGGTCACAAAACTCGCTGAAGATCGTGCCGAGCAATTTAAAAGGGATCCCGACAAAGTTACAGCAGAGATTGAACAGCGGATTCGTAAGGATATTACCAATAAAGGTGACTTCACGCATATTCATCCGCTTCCAGCCAGTGGTGCTGACGTTAAGGATGACACCGAAGCGCGTCTAGTTATTCTTGAAATTGGATGCCCATATAGCAAGGATGAGGATAATCCTGCCGAACAGGCAGCGAAAGCCATTCTGGAAATGCGGGGAACAACGCCAAGACTCTATAGAAACGCATTGGTTTTTCTTGCTCCTGATAAGACACGCCTACAGGATCTTGATGAGGCGGTTCGTAAATATTTGGCTTGGAGTTCTATCCTCGCAGAACGCGACCAGCTCAATCTCTCTCCTTTCCATGTTAAGCAGGCGGAAAATCAGCGCGATGCAGCTGAAGGTGCTGTCGCGGCGCGTCTACCCGAAACGTATCAGTGGTTGTTAGTTCCGACACAGCCAACTCCTCAATCGCCCATTAAATGGGAGGCTATGCGTCTTACAGGGTCAGATGCACTAGCTGTCAGGGTTTGTAAGAAGCTTCGTGCTGACGAACTCTTTCTGCTTCGCTTTGCTCCTAGTCGCCTGAAAATGTCGCTTGATCGTGTTCCACTCTGGCGTGGCGACCATGTTGAGGTTCGCCAGCTAGTAGAAGACTTTGGCAGATATATATATCTACCTCGGCTCAAAGACTCCTCTGTTCTGTTAAACTCCATTCGCGAAGGTGTCGAGCTTCTTTCCTGGCAGCAAGATAGCTTCGCTTATGCAGATGGTTTCGATGCTTCAACAAATAGGTATGCGGGCTTAAGGGGCGGTAGAGTAATTTTGTTGAGTGACGCTTATAGTCCGGGTTTACTCGTTCGGCCTGAAGTTGCCAGACAACAAATGGATGCAGAACAAGCGTCTTCTACCACCATACAATCCGGCACCAACAGTGTAGAACAGCCTGCTCAGCCCGAAAGTGGGCCCAACCCTACTACCCCTGCCGTTGCAACATTGCCTAAGCGTTTTCAGGGCTCTGTTTCGCTAGATCCAACGCGTGTCGGCCGAGATGCAAGTCGAATTGCCGATGAAGTTATCGCCCATCTTACTGGGTTAGTTGGATCCAAGGTAAGGGTAACTCTCGAAATATCAGCCGAGCTTCCCTCGGGTGCTTCTGATCATGTTGTGAGAACAGTTACCGAGAACGCAACCTCCCTAAAATTTGACCCTGGCGCTGGTTTTCAGAAGGAATAATTTTATTGGTGACGCGGTATTACTTCGATACATGTGCTATAAAATCCCTAAAGCAGGGGAAGGAGGATCGTGAGCTCTCTATTCTATTCGAGGCATCAAAAAGAGGGATCATCGGTTTTTTTGTTTCAGATATTGTAATATACGAAATGGCTAAGAAGGGATACCAAGGCAAGGAGAGAAACGTCTTTTCTTTTACCATCGACCCTGTGGAAGAGTTCTATAGATTTTATTATGCTACATATAAGAAATTTCAAAATTCGGGCGCACAGATCATACAGACTACAGGTGCACATATCAGTGCAGCTAAAAAATATGTGGAATCAGGGTGTCATTACTTCCAAATTTGTGATGACGGAAAGAATGACTTTCGTGATGCTATTATTTACGCAGCTGCACTAGAATGTTTTCCCGATCTCAATGTCTGCATTGTTAGTAAAGACGAAAATCTGCGAGCAGAGTTCAAGAAGCTAAATTACAAGACTGATGCTATAGCTGATGTTAAATCTTGGATAGAAGGCCTTTCTGCACAAATGGGAGAGGTTTCAATCCCTAAACAAGTTCCGTTTGGAGATATCCTTGAAATAAATCCTAACCTATTGTTCGTAGTATCGCAGCATGACTCTGAATTCGGAAAACTCTTAGAGAATGCCCAAAATAGTAAAGAGATGCGCTGCCGTGTCAGTGGGGCAGCACTAGCCGATCCTAATAACCTAATCATACTTGATAGTGATGCAGTCAACGGGGTTATTATACCGGTTGATCAGTCTTTTCTAATTGAGGAATTAACTGGCCTAGGCGCAGACGACAAGAATATCAGAGAGAAATTATTGGCTTATACACAAGCTTTAGCGCCAATCCCGATTAAACGATTGCGGGAGTTACTGGATGATCCCCGGGATCATGTTCTGTCTGCAAATATCGACAGGTTGTTAGGCGAAAAGATTATAGTAAACGTAGGCGATCTGATTATACCAAACACTGAAAGTCGTAAAGCTACTCGTTTATGCGAGGCAGCATTTAATGCAAGGATCAGTGATATAATGTCTCTACTGGAGAGTGGCAAATGACACCTGAGGAACGTGCAAAGATTTTATCTAAGTTAACTGTAGCCCGTAATGCGTCAGGTGACCAAACGCTTATAAATGAGCTTACTCGAATTGGCAGCGAACTTGATGCGGGAAATATTTTTTCTTCACTGATGGGCGAGCTTGACCTGCTCAGCAAGATTGCTAGCCGGTTCCCTGATAGAACAATTACAGTCGTTGTGTCTTTCTTAAACCGGCTTGGCGCTATAGAGCTGGCACATTTAGTGCCTGATGGGCTACCGACTGATTACATAAATAGATTTGAGACGAAAGAGAAGCTGATTATAAAATCTTTAGGGATTCTAAATTCACTCAGATATGCGGATTTTGATTTATTACATAAATTACTGGACCTTCAGGTGCTGTATGCTAGGGATGTACGTGAAGATGTGGCCAAGGCAGCCCGCGAGAATTTGGGAGAGATCGCAAAGTATAACCTTAGGGTTTATGACCATCCTCATCCAGACAAGCCGGGGCATGTGCTGGGTCCAGTTTGCCAGCATCTAATCCTGGATTATCTTGAAAAGCTCAGCGAGACTGCAATTTCTGAAAATTGCACATCCATTCGCATTCTCTGTGAGGGAATTCTTTCTCCGACCATTGAGGGTACGGATTGGACGTACAAGACTGTAACTTTTAATACAAGACCGGTAACAGCATCAGCTGTTGAGGCAGTACGGGGACGTGCACTTAACCTTCTTGTTAAGGCGTACAGGCTTTCTCAGTCTCTTCCTGATAGAAAAGCGATAATTTCATCGATGCAGGTAGCCACACATACGCCGCATCAGGGAGACTACCCTGATGACCTGCTTAACCTTGTTGCAGCAAACACAGCCTGGATATTAGATTTTTACATTGGGGCATTGGATGGTTTGGATCCAAGCAAGCTAGCTGATCTGGATCTGATGATGGAGATCGAGCACAATGCGTATTGGCATCATAAGCGTATGAATAATTTAGCAGTTCGTGATGCTGCACTGAAAGTAAAGTCGAAAATCGATTCCAGTCTGGAGTATGACACTTATAAAACCCTAATTGGCTTTAATGGTATTTTTAATACTTGGGTATCTCCTGTAGATATAAAAAACGAGAACATTGATGATGAGATCCGTGAAGAGACAGAAACCCGGGATTCTAAACTGGAACGGCTTTTAGAGAGCGTTACCCCATCTTCTTATGCGGAATGGACTGACCGTGTAGTCAGGTATGCGCAGATCAAATCGAATGACTTGGCAACTTTTCCGAACTTTGGAAAATTTATCGAGAAAGTTTCTATCCAGCACCCGGATCTGGGGTTGCTGTGGCTCAGGTCGCATGCAGATGAATTGGGCGGATTTATACCCGCGATACTATGCGGCATACTAATCTCGGACAGGAAGGAAGATGCCCTTGATGTGGTCCAATCCTGGGTTACCAAAGGCAGGTTTCTAGCACACACCGCAAGAGCAGTTCAGTTTCAGAAGGAAGAGTACCCCGATCTAATCAAACAGATTGCGGGCATTTCGATCGAACGAAGTGACGTCCCCGCTTTGAGGCAAATAATTGCTACCCTGACTACTGGCTATACCAGTGCCCGGAAGGAACTTGTTGCCGATGTTATTCCTGTGGTCCTTGATAAGCTCGGAGATCTGGGTGATTACAGTGCCCCTGCCGCCATCTGGTATATGCCGGAGAAGGATACCTTTATTGGTGATTTACCCAAAGCTGCAGCTCAGAAGATTCTGAATCTGCTTCTTCCTGCCCCCTCCTTAAGGCATGAGCTTGAAGAGATATTGGTGGCTATTGCCAAATACCATCCGGACATCGTGCTTAATCTTCTGGTCGCCCGTATCAAACGAGAGGATGCTGGAGGTGATGAAAAATATGATGCAATTCCTTACTCGTTCTATTCCTTGAAAAAAGTATTGGCTGGGCAGGAATCTGCCTGTATCGCAGCGGCTCGCTCGCTGTATGATGGTAACTACGGTATGTTCGTGTATAAAGGTGGTCGCCTGATCAGAAGTATCTTTCCTGAATTTAGTGAGGAAATTTCGCAAGCTTTGTCTACTCTGGTAGATAGCGGAGACGAAACTGATATCCAGTTTGTTATGGCCATTCTCAAGAGTTATGATGGCGATGTGCGTATACAGGATGTCTCGAGAAAAATAATAGAGAAGGTCCCGGAAGATAGCCCGCTTGCAAGAGAGATGGTTTGGATACTCTCTGCAACAGGTGTTGTCAGCGGCGAATTCGGGTTTTCAGACGCCTATGAAGAGAAAGCCAAGCAGACTGAAGTTTGGCTTAAAGATCCAAGCCAGAAAGTCAAGACATTCGCAGAGGGCTATATCTCATATCTGCGGTCTGCTGCCAAAGAGCGGCACGAGCAGGCTGTAAATGAAATCAAGCTTCAAAAATTTGTATACGGGGCCAAGGAAGAAGACGATGAGAGCTGATAGTGTGCTGGTAAGAGATCTAAAGTGCTGAAATGGTTGAGTTTTGATGCACATCTTGACAAGACGTTGCAGCTGCAAATAGAACACATAAAGAACACAAACGGCATCTGGCTGCGCCAGCGCATGTCCGATTTCATGTAATACACTGATTATACATAATAATTACTTTCATGCAGCCTTATTTCTCCCTGGCTCTAGGATTTTTTTATGGCATTATGTCCTTAAATATTCCCAGATGCCGGGAGGCAAAATGTCTGCTGAAATCCTCACTCTCCTTGAACAAGCCTGCACCCGTTACGGCCATGGCGAAGTTGCCGAACTGCTTGAGTGCGATCCCAAGACGGTCGCCCGCTGGAAAACCGGCAAGACCAATCCACCTGCTTTCCTGTCGGCCCGCCTGCGTGAACTTCTGGCACCGAAGAAGAGACAGGCTGCCGGTGACTTCACCTTTATCGATTTGTTCGCCGGCATCGGCGGCATCCGTTTGGGGTTTGAAGCTGCAGGCGGCGAGTGCGTCTTTACCTCCGAGTGGAATGAATTCAGCCAGAAGACTTACCGGGAGAATTTTGGTGCCGACCATCCGCTGATTGGCGATATCGTCCCGTATGATGCCAATCTCATCCCGGACCATGATGTCCTGCTGGCCGGCTTTCCGTGCCAGCCATTCTCGATTGCCGGTGTGAGCAAGAAGAACGCTTTGGGTCGCCCCCACGGCTTTCTGGATAAAACCCAGGGCACGCTATTCTTTGATGTCGCCCGCATCATTGATGCCAAGCGCCCCAAAGCCTTTATGCTTGAAAACGTCAAGAACCTGCGTTCGCATGACAAGGGACGTACCTTTGATACCATCATGGACGTTCTCAAGAACGAACTGGGCTATAGGGTCCAGTGGCGCATCATTGATGGCAAACACTTCGTGCCCCAGCACCGTGAGCGTATCCTGATTGTCGGCTTCCGTGAGGATGTGGAATTCGACTTCAAGGCACTGGAGCTTCCTGACGTCGACTTTGGTCCCAAGCTGAAGACCATCCTGCACCCTGAAGATGGGTCAGAATGGGATGCTGACGCTGGCCGTTACATTGACCCTGACACCGGCAAGGTTCATGACAAATACACCCTGACTCCCAAGCTCTGGCAGTACCTGCAGGACTATGCCGCCAAGCATCGGGCTGCTGGCAATGGCTTCGGCTTCGGGCTGGTGACCGGCAATGATACCAGCCGTACACTGTCAGCGCGTTACTACAAGGATGGCAGCGAAGTGCTGGTTTCCCGGGGACCGAGAGCCCGCCCACGCCGTTTGACGCCGCGCGAATGTGCCCGCCTGATGGGGTTCCCGGATGATTTCCGGATCCCGGTCAGTGATACGCAAGCATACAAGCAGTTCGGCAACTCCGTCGTTGTGCCAGTCATGGAAGCCGTAGCCAAACACATGCGGCCCTTCCTGCTGGAAATGGCTGAAACAGAAAAGAAGCCAGCTAGGCGCCGCAAGGTAGCCTGATCTTGGTCGATATTGTCGACAAGGTCACCCGTTCACGCATGATGAGCGGGATCAGGGCCAAGAATACCCGACCTGAAATCCTGATCCGGCATGGCCTGCACCAGCTTGGTTTCCGGTACCGGCTCCATGGGAGCAAACTGCCCGGCAGGCCTGATATCATTTTGCCCAAATATAATGCCGTCATACTGGTTCATGGCTGTTTCTGGCATGGCCATGACTGCAGGTATTTCAGGCTACCATCAACCAGAGCCGGTTTCTGGAAGGAAAAAATCGACGGCAATCGTGCACGGGACAGCCGGAATCTGGATTCCCTGCTGACGGCCGGCTGGCGGGTGTGTATCGTGTGGGAATGTGCCGTGCGCGGCCGCGGTATGAGTGCCGAATCCGTGTGCAGGAGGATTTCCGGCTGGCTGCGAAAACATTCAGCTAGGCTGGAAATCAGGGGATAGACATATGTGATCAGAACGAGTTGAAGACAGGCAGCTTTCCTGTTTTTACATAAGCCTTCATGTCAGCAACAAACATGTCCAGCGGCCGATACAGGTAATCACTTACCCGGTTGGCCTTGCGCCTGCTGTCCTCCGGTACCTTGTCCCATGTCTTGCGGGGCATATAGATGGCCAGCGGATCGGCGGCCAGAAGTGTGTTTGTCCGCTTCGGATTGAATTCAGCCGGATTGTTGAAAAACCCGACACCAATCTTGTTCTGGCTCTTTATATCCTGCAATCCGCGCAACAGGCGTTCGCGTGCCGCGTAGCTCTTTATTTCGACAAACAGGACTTCGGCGCCCTTCTTGCCATGGTGCTGTATTTTGAGATCACCATCGCTGTCAGTGCCGGTTTTGACTACATCCTCATTCTCCTGCAGGCCCTCGTTCAGAAGCCCCCGGATAAAGATAGCCTCGTTCAATGAACCTGCAATTGATACCAGCCCGTTATCGCTTTCACGAATGAAAGAGACATATTCATCAAAAAGCAGGTTGACAAGCAGATCTACAGGAATGTTGGCCATGCCATCCTTGATGTGACTCGCCAGCTGAGAGGCCAGAAACCGCGCATGCCGCGGCTTTGAGATGCTCTCCACTATTGATTTGCAGAGTTCATTTGTTTCCGAAAGATTTTGGCCATTCACGGGCCCCAATCTGCTTTCGGCCATGGCGATGAGGGTTTCCTTGGCGGGATAAAATCCCGTGATATGAAGAAGATCATCGGGACATGTGTCCAGGTATTTCTTCAGATATTTTTTGATCGTGCCCGGGGCAACATCAGGAAATGCACTTAACACATCGTCTATGTCCACCTTCTTGCCGGAGCCCATCGCCGCCGCTATGAGCTCATGGAGTTTGTCCATGTATTTCAGCAGAACGGCTTTGCTGTAAGCCTGTTTCTGACCATCTATCTTTTGCGTGAAGGCAGGATTTTCGCTGGGTTTCATCAACTGTCTAAACTCCGGATCACATGCATTCATGTATTATCTTCTCACATCCAGCTTGAACAGGACATTTTGCTCCCCGGTTGGCCGGCTTTTGTCCGAAGCTGGCAGGAAAAGCCCCAAAATCCACTGGATGTCGTGCCCTTTAATGCTAATGTACTCGCGGATCTGCTCCGGCGGGTCCGGGGCTTTGTAACCCCACTATGATCGGTGACGTGTCCGTCATCACGTCGCCCCTCGGCTTATGGCCGGGAGGCGACGGCATATGTCCAGTGCCTCACGGCTAAAGGCCGTCGCGGTCGTATCATAGCGGCTTACAAACTCCCGGCCACCAGGCGCAATCCTGGTGGTCGAGTGGTTTTGGGAGCTGAACATGGAAGCCCGCAACAGAAAACTGACAGAATGGTTTGCCAATATCCGGGCTGGCTCGTTGGCTCTGCCACGCTTTCAGCGTGCCGAAGCGTGGGGACCGAACGAAGTCTCAGGTCTGATGACCACCGTATTGCGTGGTTTGCCGTCCGGTGCTGCTCTCATTCTTGAGGTGGGTGACAGGGAAAAATTCCCGAGCCGTCTACTTGAGTCTGCTCCAGCAACTGGTAACCGGGTGACTGAGCACCTGCTGGACGGCCAGCAGCGTCTGACTGCCCTCTGGAAAAGCCTGAACGCCCGCTATGACACGCATACCTACTTTGTCGAGTTTGCAGAAAACGAGAGTGGAGAGCCGCAACCGTCCGTCTTTGCTCAAAGCCGATGGATGCGAAACGGCCAGAAATACCCGCTTTGGGCTGACCAGCCCGCCGAATGCTGGCAGCGCGGCTATATTCCGCTGCATATCCTGTCCCCTGAATTCCCGGAACATGACTTGCTGAAGTGGATTTTTGCCGCGCTGCCAGATGAAGGCAGAACACCAGAGTCTGTGATGGCGGCCAGCAGCCGCATCAACGGGCTGCGCAGCATGGTGCGCGAGTTCAACCTGCCGTTCCTCTCGCTTCCGGCTACCACACCAGCTTATGTGGCACTCGATGTGTTCGTGAAGATGAATACCAGCGCTGTCCGGCTCAGCAGCTTTGATATTGTGGTGGCGCTGGTGGAAGGCGCAACCGGCAGTTCGCTGCACGAGCATATCGAAGAAATCACCCGTATTTGCCCGCAGGTCGAGTGCTATGCGGAACCTGCCTCGCTGGCACTGGATGTCGCCACCCTCAGTCAGGACAAGGCACCCACCCAAGCCAATTACAGTCAGCTTGACTATCAGCAGATGATTGACGGCTGGCCAGATATGGTCCGCAGTATCAAGGGACTAATCGAGTTTCTGGAAGAAGAGTGCGTATTTGATGCCAAGCGGCTGCCGAGCTACCCGCCGCTGCCGGTTGTTGCCGCGCTGTGGCCACATCTGCCCAAACAGGTGGACCAGCTGGGCCACGCCCGCCAGACCTTGCGGCGCTATCTGTGGTGCTCGTTCCTGACTGACCGCTATGAGCACGCCTCCACCAACGCAGCCCTGCAGGACTACCGCGCCCTCAAGGCCGCATTACAGGGGACCGGGGCTGTTGAGGACATTCCAGCCCTCAAGGCTCCTCAGCGGGATATTGAAGAGCTGCTGACTGCAGGCTGGCCCGCCAGCAAGAACACTCTGGCCAGAGCCTTACTGGCGCTCCAACTCAAATGCGGTGCAGAAGACTTTGCCGATGGCAAGCGAGCGACTGCATCCAGCATCCGCTCGACCGAACATGCGCGGGAGTACCACCACCTGTTCCCGGCCTCGCTGCTGCGTGAGGCTGGCGTATCCGAAAACCGTATTAATCAGGCAGTCAACTGCGCCCTGATTACCTGGGGGACCAACCGCACGGTCAGTAACAAGGACCCGATTGCTTATCTCAAGGACCGGATTGATCTGGGCAATCTCTCTGAGGCGCAGCTACGACAGCGCGTCCAATCCCACCTCGTCCCCTTTGACCTGCTGAATGTGGGCTATAATGGACTGGATACGGAAGCCCGTTACGCCAAACTGCGGGCCGACTTCGAAGCGTTCAGTCAGCAGCGCGCAGCCTTGCTGGCGGCAGCTGCCCGGCAGGCCTGTCTGGGAGAGGCCATCAATATCGGGGCTGCATCGCAAGCAGCCTGATCAGGCAAACCAGCGAGGCGGCTGCCGGTCGGTGTTGAACCAGGTGAGCATCTGCATCAGACTATCGACCTGGTCATCGTGCTTGGCATTCGGGAAAGCCAGAAGTTCGGTCACTAAATCGGCCAGCCAGGGTGCTTCGGCGGGAAACAGGACGCGGCCACCCTCAAGGCAGCCGGTCTGGGCATAGACACGGCTTTCCTTGCTGCCTTGCGGCCGCCGCTCAAGAATATTCCAGCGCGTCAGCTTTTTCATACTGGCAATCAGTCCTGTGCCAACTCCTGCATCTTCGATCAGGATCCGTGTCGGTTGCCATCGTTCGGCAAAAATGATGACCTGCCGCTCCAGATCCGGGTATTCCCACTTTCCGCGCACGACATCAAGAATATAGATACGCTCATCATGAATCCCGAGGGTCAGGCCGACGCTCCAGTCATTTTCATCACCGGGCTTTGAGGCCGTGTCCCAGCTCTGGACGATTTCAGAGAATTCAGTGGGTCGTTCTTGCGGCTGGAAGTAATGGATCCACTCCCTGCGCACCATGTTGCCTTGCGACGGCACCGGCTGCTGCAGGTACTGGGCAGCAAAGATCTGGCTGCCGAGCATGAGTTTGATCCGTTCCAGTTCCTTCAGTGACTCACGTTCAGGATGCAGTGCCTGACCGGGCTGGCGGACAAAAGTTCTTTTTGGGGAGATCGGCAGACAGATCTCGGTTTCGGCAATTGCAGGCAGGCAGATATGGTCAAAGCCTCCCCGCTCCAGCAGAAAGCCGCTCAGGTCATCCTGATGCAGCCGCTGCATGACGAGAATGATACGGGACTTCTGCTTTTCATTGATGCGGCTGTACAGCGTTTGGGAAAACCAGTTCTTGACGCTTTCACGCTGCATCTCTGATGCAGCTTCATCAGGCTTCATCGGATCATCCAGAATAATGATATCCCCACCCACACCCGTGAGGCTGCCGCCAACAGAAATGGCATGGCGAAAGCCGTTCCGGTGGGTAACAGCCTTGTTATCGGTATTGATGGTGAATTTCAGGTCGGGGAATAGCGCCCGGTACCAGTCCGCTTCGATCACCCGCCGGAACTGGTCTGTCAGCGTCTTGCCCAGTACATCCGAATAGGAAACCACAAGAATCTGCGTTCCCGGCTTCCTGCCCAGCAGATAGGCAGGCAGCGCCACCGACACCAGCAGGGACTTCAGGG
>Ga0255214_1000078_pt1 | contig 24239 bp, 24 predicted proteins | sample Miss_Law_RepB_8d_FD_189951 | JGI IMG/M metagenome (GOLD analysis project Ga0255214, IMG submission 189951) | Freshwater microbial communities from Mississippi River, Louisiana, United States - Miss_Law_RepB_8d | ecosystem: Environmental > Aquatic > Freshwater > River | place: USA: Louisiana... | reverse complement strand
ATAAGTTGGATTATCGCCCCATAGACTAAAAGAAATCACTTTTTTCATATAATTATTAAATATATTAATTATTATATGAATAAACTAAAAGAAAACACTTTTTTCATATAATACACCTTTGAACATTTAAAACGCTGAATTATAGCGTTTTACACCATTAAAGATTTACACCCTTGAAGATTTAAAACCGCACCTTTCGGTGAAATAAAAAATCAAAAAGGTTTGCCCTTCCCAGAGCGTGTAAATTTTGGTTTTACTGGTTCGACTAAACCAGTTGATAAATTCTTGCTTCTTGATAAATAATTTGGCCTTTCTTTATTATTTATCGCATTATAAGCAATTTTGTAAATGTTTGTTGCTCCATTAACATCTCTATTCCAATAACCGCATTCGTTCTTACAACAAATCAGTCCGTGGATTAAGACATTACCGCTTCTGTATGGTTTTGGATTTTTTACAATCAAAGTAATATTTGTCCCATTTTAAATCTTCAAGGGTGTAAATATATAAAAAATAATATCTAAATTAAGTTATATAATGTCTTATTTTGACTTTAGTAAAAATATAGATAAAAAAAAAGTGAAAACTATTTTTGAGTTAGGTTCCAGGGATTTAATTGATGCAAAAAAATTGATAAAACATTACAATAATGCAATATGTTATTCGTTTGAGTGTAATCCAGATTGTTTAATTGAATGTAAAAAAAACAAAGCAAAATTTAATGAAGATGAAAATAAAAGAATAATCCTTATTGAAAATGCTGTATCAATAGATAATAATAAGGTATTATTTAGACCGTTTGATTTATCTATTTATAACAATATGGGTGCTTCATCAATGCTTGAAATAGATTTTTCTATAAGAAATAAAAATGATCCAGATTATAATATAGGTAAAGTTCAAAAAGAAATTGAGGTAAATGGAATAAGAATAGATACATATATGGAAAATAATAATATCCAGAATATTGATTTATTATGTATAGATTTACAAGGTTATGAGTTACAAGCCATAAAAAGTATGGGGGAAAAAATAAAGACAGTTAAATATATTATCACAGAATGCTCTATAGAATCTACTTATAAAAATGGTGCTATTTTTTCTGAATTGAATGATTATTTAGAAAAATATGGTTTTAAGTATAATAATAGTAATAAATTCGGAGATAAATTTCCCAATTTAGAAGAGAAAGGATTTTCAGAATTTGATGCTTTATTTATAAATAAATCGGCGTTTTAAATACATTCTTATAAAAATTTATCATTATTATTATAATATAATGATAAAACTTTTTAATTTAGACTTACATATATCTGTTATTGAAGATTTCAAATATATTATTAATGAATTATACGGCGATAACATTAGCATTACAGATTGGTCAATCTCAAATATGAGTTGGGTTTTTAAAAAACCACTTACAAATGTAGAAATAATAAATCAACATAGCTGGAAAAATATCAATGATGAATTAATAAACAAATTTTTTCATAAATATTATGATTTTTTATCACAATTTGACGGATTTATAGTTACGCATACACCTGTTTTTTGTTTATTATATGAAAAATTTAATAAACCTATTATATTAATTAATAGTTGTAGATATGAACAACCGTTTTCATGGACAAATGATATTTATAAATGGAATAATCTGAATATTAAACTAAAAAATATGTGGGATAAGAATCAATTAACTGTAATCTCTAATAATAAAGCAGATAAAGAATATTTAAAACATGGTACAGGGATTGATTCGATACTAATACCAAGTTTATGTTTATACACAAAATTAAAGTATAATCCGAAAAATGATATTTGTCTTATTTACAATAATAATAATGTTAATATACCAGAAAATACTAAATTAAAACATAAAACTTCTGTTTTAAGAAATAATTACACATGGGAAGAATTATATAGTTTTAAAGGAATTATTCACATGCCATATGAAGTTTCAACTATGTCTATATTTGAACAATATAGTGCAAATATTCCATTATTTTTTCCTAGTAAAGCTTTATTAAAAAATTTAATAATACATAGAAATTATTATTTTCAGTCAAGGTATAATAAAATTCATAAATTAAATAATGACTACCATCCTAATTTATCCCTAGCATTACATGGTGATTCATGGATAGACTTTTGGATAGATAATGCTGATTACTATGATAATAATATGAAGTATATTATATATTTTAACAACTTTGAAGAATTAAATTTTTTAATTAATACATGCGATTTTAATATGATTTCAAATAATATGAAACAACATAATATGGAAAGAGTTGATGATTCTCTTAAAAAATGGAAAAATATTATTGAAAAAATATTTACAATGATATAATATTAAACAGATTCATATTTTATATTATATTAATGATTGAGCAAGAATATATTATGCTTATTATGAATTGTAAGAAATATGTAAAAAAAGCAAAATTTCAAAAGATGACTTGGCTACCAAAAATACCATCATATTTACAATATTATCATGTTATAGGCGAACCTGAATTAGATACTAGATATAAATTTGATAATGAAAACAAAATTTTATGGGTTAAGGTAGACGATGACTATAATTCATTGCCTAAAAAAGTTATTAGAGCTTATGAAGCTATCAATGAAACATTTAATTTCAAATATTTGTATAAAACAGATGATGATCAAATATTAGTTAATTCAAAATTTTTAGATGTAGTAAAGGGTATAACAAGTAATAGTAAAAAAATACATTATGGTGGTTATGTAGTAGATGTAAAACAAAATTATTTATCGCAATATCATAAAATTCATCCAGAATTGCCGGAATATTTGCCTATACTTCAAACAAAATATTGTAGTGGTCGTTTTTATTTTCTCTCGAAGCAAGCGTTAGCAAATGTAGTAAGTAAGAAAAATTTAATTGAAAAAGAATATTTGGAAGATTATGCAATAGGATTTAACTTAGACCAATATTATAAATTAAATATAACTAATTTAGCTACGAATAATTTTTTTACTGATATTGAATTAAGTGATTATCCAAAACTATTAGAAGAAGGCAAGATATAATTTTAGACAAGTTTAAAATTATTTCGTAAAGAAGATAATTCTTGTTGTCTTTTGAAAAAGGCAACTTTATCTAAATCAAGCATCGCTGGTGTATAATTAGTTGAACGTTTTTCAATATCACTATAATCTTCTCTTTGTGTAACAGATAAAGGAGTAATTAAATACCATTTGTGAATGGCTTGAAGATTAAACCAATATTTATCTATAGCATAAAGAAAATGATTACTAGGTTCTTTCATTAGATTTAATATACCATCTTTAAAATTTTTTATAAGAACATCATAATAATGTTTTTGTACAATATAACCTGTTGTAGTTTGACAATGAGTAACCTGAACACACGAATCATCAATTCTTTTATAAGGGGGAAGATTATTGCCAGCAATTAAGGCAACATCAAAATCTTTATGATTAGAGAGAAATTTATTAAATTGTTTTACAAATAAGTTAGGGTCCGTAAATAGTATATCATCTTCAATAACGAGAACATGTTGCCAATCATTAGCTTTAGCAGTTTCAATAATTTTAAGATGGCTCATACTGCATCCAATAGCACCATTAGGCATTTTAATAGCATTAAATCTTTCTCCTTTAATTCCAATAGAATTTAATTGATTTTCTACATGTAGTTTTCTGTCAGGTCTTGAGTGAAGATTAATATAAAAAGCATGCTTTATATCAGAAATTGAATTCATACTATTAATTTATGACATTATTTTAAATTAATATTACAATAAAAATATATTACAATAAAAATATATTACAATAAAAATATATTACAATAAAAATATATTACAATAAAAATATATTACAATAAATATTCTCTCAACAAATAATAATGTTGAAAGAAAACTACACAAAAGAGCAAAAAATAAATATAGCAAAATACATAAAAAATATAAGCTTAAAAGATATAGATGATGATATGGATAAATTAGTTAAAATTGGTATAAAAGCGGATATGATATCAGAGAGATCAAAAATAGGAAATGATGTAGTGGATTATTTTACGTTTTTACAACGTCTAGAAACAAAAGGTAAATATGATGTAAATTATTTTGAATTTATAAAAAATTTAGAGACATTTAAAGAAAAAAAGTTTATACAAACAATGTTGAAATACTACAAAGATGTAAAGAATAAAAATAATACAAAACATGAGTACAAAGTTTATAAAGAAGTATTCAATATATGTATAAGCGCAATAAATATAATGAGACCTTTAAATTGTATGGAGATTTATACACGATTTAATGCTAAAAGAGTGCTAAATTTTTGCGCAGGTTGGGGTGGTTCAGCAGTAGCAGCAGCAGCATTAAATTTGGAGGCATATTATGGTATAGAAATTAATAATGATTTAAAAGAACCATACGATGATATGATAACATATTTGCGCACAAAATCGAATACGGAATTTAGTATCCATATATGCGACGCTGTTAATTTTGACTATTCTACAATGGAATATGACACAGTATTTTCGTCTCCACCATATTATTTTATAGAAAAATATGCAAACAATTTGGCATACAATTCCAAAAAAGAAATGGATGATAAATTTTATAACCCTATTTTTTCTAAAAGCTATTTACATCTTAAAAAAAATGGACATTTCATTATTAATGTTTGTAAAGAAGTTTATAATAACGTCCTTAAAAACTTACTTGGCGAAGCACATATCACATTTCCTCTTAAAAAATCTAAAAGACAAAATAATCATACAGAAATGGTTTATGTTTGGAATAAAAATTAAAATACACCACCTAAACCAACCCTTGCGCTTGCTTGTGCTCTTGGTTTAGCACCAACATAAGCAGCATATTGTGGTGAAAATTTATTTGGAGGTCTTTGTATTTGTATTGGTATTTTTGATATATGACCATTATTTACAAAATTTTGATATAATGGTTGACGTGGGTGTTGTTGTATTTGATTATGTTTATAATAACCAATTAAATTTACACTAGGAATTTCAGCATTATCTTGTTCATTTTTTTTATTAAAATTATTAAATGAATCTTCTTCTATTTCTTTTCTTTTATCTTCCTCTAGTTGTCTTAATAATTCTGGTGGAAGCACTTTACCCATTTTAATTAAATAATTGGCTACATTTTCCCTCTTTTCTCTAGTAGTTGGATAATGTGGAATATCAGACCAATCTCTTGTATTTACAACAGTTTTCTTGGTTTCTTTTATTTTATCTGGATTTATTATTTTTCTTTTAGGCTCTCTTAAATCATAATTATAATATTCTTCCGAACCAAATGGGATATGTGTTAAAAATGTTTTAATATTTATAACTTTAATATTAGGATTATGCACTACAAATATATTATCATTTTGATTCTCTGATTTATCATCAATCGTATAGTTTAAATGTGTTATAGTTTTTAATCCATCTTGTCCATCATCATATTCACCCCTCCATGGATCTTTTTTTGATATAATTCTTGATATTCCATCAAAAAGTTGTAAAATTTCTGGACTACCAATATTATAAAATATACTTCTATCAACTTTTAATCCAATTTTATCACATCGTTTTTGTAAAACATTATCTTCCATACCCCATCCCCAAAAACATGCGAACCCATTTGTTTTTTCAAAATCCGCACCTTTCATTACAACAATACCACCTAAAGCATATTTAAACCCATAATAATGTTTTACAATTCCATGTGTTGTTTCGTAATCAAATATTTTATTAAATGGAATAGTATCTACATCATTAAAAATAAAAGTTATATCTTTATAGTGTTCGGGATATTTATTTCGTGCCGCAATAAAACCAATATTTTTTACTGCACCTCTATTAAAAGTTCTGGCATCACATTGATGAGAAAAAAATATTTCATAATCATCCTTATCTTCTAATAAAAAACTCATATACTTACAGAAAAAAAATTTTTGTTGAACCCGATTCCTGTAAGGAACTATAAAAATACGCTTTGGAATTTTAACCCTTTCTGACATTATACTTATCATATAGTTTTTATTTTTATATTTAAAACTTAATAATATAAATTTACTTTACGATTTCTAAATTATATTTTTTTAATATTGCTGCAGGAACTATATTTTCTTCTTTGGCTATTTTTTCAAGTTTTTTATAACATTTATTTATTGTTACTTCACTTGTTTCACTTACATTTTTAACATCTTTTTTACTAACATTTAATTTACACAATTTTGATATAAAATAAACTACTCCTGCTGCTATTGATGGTGGTGTATTTTCAGGCATTACATCCATTTTTTCTACTTTCATTGAAATAAATTGACACAATTTCGTTAATTCATTATTTATGTTCAATTTACTACAATATCTATCAATAAATGCTTCTGGTTTTGTTTTTCCAAAATTTGTTTTTTCCTTGTTATCCATATCTTTTTCTAAATCATTTATGATTAATAATGCATTTTTACAACCTTTAGTAGCACTAGTAGTATCTAAATAAAATATTTGTGCAATTTCTTTAGCTGTTCTTGGATAATTATTGATTCTACATGATATATATACAGAAGCAGCAACAATTCCATCACGATTTACACCTCTGAATCTATAATCTGATTCTGATATTTTTTTATGATAAATTATAGCATCATCAATAATTGCTTTTGGAATTCCAGCATTATTAGCCATTGTCGTAATAATTAGAAATTCATCATATTGGGTTTTTTCTTTATGTGGCATAGATTGCCATTCCGAATAACGTCTTATCTTACGCATTTCATAACTCATTGGACCAAAACATAATACTTTACAACCATAAGAAGATTCTTCTAAAAGTGGATTAATTGGCATACCACATCTAGTTGGGTCTGAATTCTGGTTATCGTCTGCTCCATAATATCTCCATTCAGCAGTTTGATCTACTAAATCTTTATAAACGATTCCACATTTATTATTTGTACATGTTAAAAATCCTTCATCCGAAAATGCTAAAATGGTATTGCAACGTTCACAAAATTCTCTATTTCCTGAACCATAAATACACTCTAAAGGAATTTTGGGCTTTTCTGGATTTTCAACTTCTGAATCAAATATATTCCATAATTCAGACTTATTTATATTATTATTTTTACGTTTTTGGCTTTTATCTTTACTTATCATTCTATATTATCATTAATTAGATAAAATATTTTTAATTCAATTTTATTTATATTTTTTTTAGAATTCTATAATATATGGGCAATAGCACGTCATCTACTAAAAAACCTGAATCAGAATTCGATAACTTTTATGAAATTATCGATTATATAGCAACATATTATATTTTAACAATGGATTTTAAGAGCTTAAGCAAACTTTCTGAAAAGGCTTACTGTGATAAACTTGTTGTTCTTACTTCTGATATAATTGATAGATACTTCAATGATATGGAAGTTGCTTTTTTAGCTCAAAGAATTAAAGATGGAGTTGAAGTTAATGATTTAAAAACTGAAAAAATTAGATTTATTAATCAAGATAATCTTCAAAGTTTAGATGTATCTAATGATACACAAAAGAGTATCAGAAAAAAACGTATATGTATTGGAATCGCTAAATATTATGTTAAAATAGCACATATATTTGCTGCTATAGTTATGACAATTAATCCTGTTTATATATATAAAGATTCAACTGGACAAAATATTAAAACAACGCTTCTAGAAAAAGATAAAATTCCTAAAAATATTAATAGAAAATTATATAAACTAAATATATGCGATAATAGAATTAGAGCCCTTAAAAAGGGTGAAATCATCGATGAACAAACAAATAGTGTTACGATGCAGCCACGTGTTTGTGATATGAATATTGATAAAAATGGAATACAAAAATCTTTAGCAGATGAACCTGGTATTCAAGAGCTTATGCGTTTATATCTTGATGATAATTATGACTATTCGAATGGAACTTTTACTGGTATGTCAGAAGCAACCGAAAAAGAATTTAATAAAGATTTAAAAACATTTTATACAGCATTTACTGGCAATGAAGAAATGCCAGATACGATTAAAAAATTTAGTGACATTAAATTACGTGATTATAGCAAAAAACCCGGATGTCAACTTCCTAATCCAACTATTAAAGGAAAATATACTATTGATAAGAAGGATGAATTATATATTAAGTACGCTGAAAATATTAAAAAAATGATTCAATCTGCTGCTGATAATCAACATAAATTATTAGAAGTAATTAATGAATTATTTACCTATGTAATTGATCCCTATTCTGGTAAACGTGTTATTCGAATTAATCCTAAATTAACTGATGTATCCTTACAAAAAGCTGTTGAAAAAACTAGAAAATTTATTATTGATTTATATATTAAATGTGAAACTGATTATGTTAATGGAGTTCAGCTTTTCGAAGCAATAGTTGAAAGTAAAATTGTCGAGACAACACAAAAACAAATCGAAAATCTTAAAAAAGAAGCTTCTAAAATCATTTCTCAAACAAAGAATGCATCAGAACCTGTAAAACAACCTGCTATAGTTATTGTTGAAAATGATACGTCATCTACTTCATTATCCAATACTTTAGACAGCACAACATCAACAATGCCTATAAAATTGTCTAATAGTTTACAACAACAGCAATTACAGCAACAACAGATGTCACAACAACAGCAACAACAGCAACAACAGGTCTAGTGACATCGTCATTCCCACTAAAACTCCACATTACTCTGAACTAACTAACTAATAGTTCTATTTGTTCAAATTTACAGAAATCTCATGTTCCATATTCTCAAATAAACTATTTACTCCTATACAAAATATCTACAATATATCTTATGTAAATAATATTGAAATTTGGTATTTTATCGTTATCGTGTTTAATGATCACCGTGTAGAAGGAGATATAGATGTAAAAAGACACTTACCGTAAAAATAAAATAATATTACAATAAATTAAACAATTAACATATATAAATAAATTATAAATCCAGTTAGAAAAATTGGACTACTAATTATATATGAAATAATATCATATATATTTAACAAGAAAACTTCTATTTTTTTACATAATTTATACAACCATTCACATATTCCCATTATCAAAAATATGAAACATAAATGTAAATATGGTAAAAATATAATTGAAAATAACGATAATAATATAAACATTGGAGTATCTATATGGATTTCCATTTATAACTATATAAAATGATATTAATACTTTAAATAGTTTAAATATATTACATAGAAGAGCTTATAGAACCAAAAAGTCTTCTGGCATTAGATAATGCTTGTTTCCTTAAACTCTTTCTGGCTGCTTCAATATCACCAGTTTTATTCAACGTTTTTTGAGCAGCATCAATAGCAGTTACCCATTTTTTTCCGTTTTTTTTTCCACCAGTAAGTTTTCTAGTCATTTTTTTATTCATTTTTAAGGTTCTACTTTTGCGCATTTTCAATCTTCTATTTTGTCTTGTTTTCATTATATATTAATTAAATATTAATTTAATATATAAAATATTTACACTAAAATATTTACGCTAAATGTTTATTGAAGGGTTTGATTCAAAGATTTGGTCAAAGATTTGGTCAAAGATTTGGTCAAAGATTTGGTCAAACCCTTAGTTAAACCCATACCCATTTTACGGGTCATACCCATACCCATACCCATACCCATACCCTTACCCTTGCCCATACCCATACCCATACCCTTACCCTTGCCCATACCCATACCCTTGCCCATACCCATACCCTTACTACGGGTCATTCCACGTCCCCTAGAACTAGATCTTGAACGACTAGCGCTACGTCTATAAGTTTTTGCCATTATATAAACTATTAAGAAAATAATTTTTATAACACTTGATTTATTTTCTCTAAAGTGTTTTAATTATTTGACCAGATATTATTCACTGAATTCCACCACATTTTATCTCCCTTAACAACTTTATAAATAGCTCTAAAAATTCTTGACCTAGACAATGGAATATTACAACGATATTTATCCAAAGGATGGGGATTAGTCTTTAATTGCGCTAAAATAGCTTTCTTTGATATTTTTTGTCTAGATTGTAATGCATAATAAACGAAAAATGCCTCAAATGATAAGGATTGTATAGGCAAAATATCGCTATTTTTTTGTTGAAAATCTCTTAAATATTCTAGACAGATAGCAAAACCAGCGATGTCTGCTAAATCTTCACCAATACTAGGCCAAGCATCGAAAACGATTCCATCATAAGAAGCATATATTTCATATTGTTTAACAATATTTTCCTGAATCTTTTTAAATTCTTTTTTATCCTTTTCTGACCACCAATTTTCTAATTGTCCATATTTATTATATTTACTACCAAAATCATCTAAAGAATGCGATAATTCATGAGCAATTGTATAACCTATATGTGCCAAGTTATATTCTATTCCTCTTTCATCTAAATCTACAAAAGGTTTCTGAATATATCCCAAAGGAACATAGATAGAATTTTCTGTTGGTGTATACATAGCGTTTACTACATAACTCTGTTTACTTATAAATTTTGGTGGAATTTGCGACCAATCAATGGCCGGTATATCAATAATATTCTTACCTACTAATTCAATAGCTTGTTTATGTCTCCAATATGACATTTTTACTAAATTACCCCAGGGATCATTAGGTTTATAATCTAATAGTGGGTCTGGACTTAAAGTTGGTGGTTCTCCTATTTGTATTTTAACATTTTGTAATTTATCTAAAGCAATTCTTTTTGTTTTAGGTTCCATCCATTTATTTCTTTTAATAATTCTTATAAAAACAGACTTCAAATCATCTGCTATCATTTTAACATATTCTATAGCTTGGTTATTTTTAAAATGTAATATATACTGATTTGTTAAAAAAGTATTAAATGTAAAACCCATAGAAAATATTGGTCTGACTTTTAAATCAACCGCAGCATCTTGACCTCTTAAAAATTTTCCTTGAAATTCAAAATAATTTAAAAAGCCAATTTCATTCCATCTACATTGCTGTCTAATATAAATATAAATCCAATATGTTCTCCATTTAGAATTGTTCCAATTTTCTTTTAATAGTTTTGTTCCACATAATAAATAATTTACATTTGAAGTAACAAAATCATCTGGTATTTTTGTAAAACCCAATGCTTTACAGAATTCTATCCAATCAAAACCAAAGTTTTTTAATGCTTCCCCTTTCGATATCAAATTATAACCATCTTCGTCCTCCTCTTTTATTAAATCACAAGTCATAGCATTAAGCATATCAACTTCACAATCATAAATATCTTTTACATTAAAACCATGATTTTCTCCAAATGCAATTTCAAATAAACTATATAAATAAGCTAAATATTCTAATCTATATTTAGTCTTATATTTCTTATCTTCTTCTTTATCTTCATCATCATCAAAATATATATCTACATCCAATAATGTTACTTGTGGTGGTTCTAAATAACATTTATAAATTTTAGGGTTTTTATCGTCAGGATTAATAGACCATACAAATGGAGCTCCCCATGATATAATTTCAGATTGATTTACTCTAGCTAATTTTTCCCACAAGTTTAAGTCTGATTTCAATAGTGTATCTATATATTCAAGAAATGTTTTACATAAACATCTTGTTTGTTCAAGTGTGTTGAATGTTTTAAATGATTCATAAGCGTTTCTAATAGAAATTCCTTCTGGCGTGCTTTTTGTGGCTGGATCAGATACATATTTATCTAAAATATCTATTAACTCTCTATAAACTTTATCTTGAATTAATCTAAAATTATCTACTTGAACTATATAACCTTGATTAGATTCTAAATCTACATCTTTCAACCATCTTTCATTTATATATGAGTAAAAATCATCATTTGGTGTTATTTTTGAAGGGCTAACTGCTTTTTTTAAATCTGTTAAAACTGCTTTTTCTAAATTATAATTTGCAGATGTTATATCTATTTTATTTTTTTTAAACAATTCTTCTATTTCTTTTTCGAATGATTTATAAGTATTTGGATATTGTTTACAAATTTTTTCCCTTTGTTCATCGTTTAACTTAATTGTATCATCTAATAAATTTTTATTTCTTTTAGTTTTATTTTTAATAATTTCTATTTTTTTTTGTTTTTTACTCATACACTAATCAAATATATTAATATATGTTTAAATAATTTTATTTTCTATTTTGTTCAATATATCATTATCATATACTAAATTTCCAGATGGTTTATATGTCTTAATTGGTGTATATTCTTTCTTTTGTTGTTTTCCTTTCTGATTATCATTTTGTTTTAATAGATAATCGTTTGGTTCTGATGGTTCATTTGTTATCATTTTTCGTCTATCTTCATCTTCTTCCTCTTCTTCTACTTTTTCTCCATATTCATTTATTTTTATTCCTGTTTTCTTTTTAATTTCTGTTCTAACATATTGTGGAATCCAATGCATCCATGAAATAAATAATAGATTTGGGTGATTATAACGTACATTAAAGCCGCTAGTTTTCAATTTATCCATTAAATAAGCTATACAAGCACCTTGATCATATTTTGGAACACCCAGTATTGTCTCTGGAACTAAAAACCAACAAAATTGTTCATCTACTTTCTGTCTTGATGTTGTTCTTATTCTTACATGAACACGATTCAATATTTTATTAAATAAAGCTAATTTATTTAAATCTTGTTGTCTTTTCTTTTCATAAAGTTCATCAATATTTATTTTTTCTGAAAAATCTTCAAGATTGTCAAGTGTAAATATATTTGACATTTTAATCTTATATAATATAAAAATATACAAAATTAAATTAATAAGTTATGGGAAAATACTTATTATTGTTTCTTCTTTTTCCTGATTTGTATAATCATCAAAATTTCCAATAAATCCTCTTAATATTAGTCGTGATGTATCTGTCTTATTAAAATCAACTACTTCTTTGTAATCTCTTTTTGTAATTGCTTCAACTAATTTAAAAATTGATCTTTTAAATTTATATAATAAATAATCACAATCTTCTTTTGTTAAATTTGTATATTTACTTTCTTTTATTGGTTCATTTTTCTCTAATGTTTTTTTAATTTTAAAATATTTAGTATAATAAAATAACTTTTCGCTTAACATATCATCTAATGTTGGAGTGATAAATAAAGATGTTGTATCAAAACTATTAATATAAATTGGTGAATAAGAAAGATTATCAAAATATTTCCTAATATCTTCATTAATCTCTTCAAATCCTATATCTGATAATGCTTTAAAAAGTCTACCATCGTTATATAGTAATTTTGTTATATATTTATTGTTATTTTTTGGATTTGTTGGTAAACTCACAAGAACATTTATTTCTTCGGGAATCATCCATTTAATTAAATAAGCTATGTGTTCTGATAAATTTTCCATTTTACTCAAATCATAATTACTTCCCTCAAACTTATTTGGTATAATCAATATATCTGTATCCTCACTAAAATATTTTCCAACATCATCTATACCTACTAAACTTAATTGTAAAGCACGACCACCTTTAAAAATAATTAAGTAATCCTGTTTAGTATCATATAATCTATATAGAATCATTCCATAAAACAAAGTAATAAAACAATTTAATATATTTAAATTAATTAATGTTTTTGCTGTCTCTCTAAAATCTAAATTTGTTCTTGTAAAATAACCAGGAACAATTGTTTCTAAAATTTCACAAATTTTTATTCTCTTTTGTTTATCATCTGTATATCTATCTAATTCATAAATTCCCATAAATCCATCTCTAATTTCTAATAATTTATCTCCGTTTTGAAATATTGGTTTCCAAAATTCTGGAACAATGGTTTTATCGTAACCTATTTCATTATTATCTGGCAATGGATATGGCAATTGTAATTTAATATTTGTTTTTAGTAACTCTTTTTCTGGTATTAATTCTAATAATGATGCTGATTCAGGTATTGGTGTTGATTCATGTATTGGCATTGTTTCAGGTATTGGTGTTGATTCATGTATTGGCATTGTTTCAGGTATTGGTGTTGATTCTGGCTCGGTTATTATTTTTTGCTCATTTGGAATTAATTCAGATAATTTAGTTTTTGTTTCTTCATCTAATCCTTCTTCATATATATGAAAACCGTTTGATTTATCTAACAATATTTTTACATTATTAATTCTCTGTTTGTTTAATTCATTTTTAAATGGTGAAATTTTAAATCTACTACTTAAATTATTAAAATTACCACTATTTAAATAATAAGCATTTAATATTCGAATAATATCTTTATCTGTTAATAATGTTACACCTGTTAAATTATCTAATATAAAAATTATAGGTGATACATAATCCACTACAGATTCTTTTGATTCTTCTTTAACATACATACCTTTAGCAACATATTTACCATCAGATGAAACAGGAATTAAAGTGTTAATCATAATATTGTCTTTAAATAAATTTATTATGGATGTGATACCATCTTTAATTTTATTTCTACTTGTGCTTTTAATAATTTGATTTACATAATTATTTAAAGCAATGCGAAAATTTGTTTTTTTTATTTGTTCTTCCGCCGAAAAACCTCCATATTTTATTTTTTTAGTATATTTTTTTTTATATTGTTTTTTAGTTATTTTGTTACATTTTTTTCTTTTTGTTAAATTCTTTTTTATAATTCTTTTTGTCATATTATATAATGATAAATAATTTATATTGATTTAAATAAAATTATAATATTTAACTTAATGACTATAAAACACTTAGTTATATCAGGTGGCGGCCCAATAATATTTCAAATTCTATCTGCTATTCAAGAGCTAGAGAGAAAAGAATATTTAAACATGAAAAATATAGAATCTATTTATGGTACATCTGCTGGTGCTATTGTTGCTGTTATGATTTCACTAAAATTTGATTGGGAAACAATTAACGATTATATTATTAAACGACCATGGCATGATGTTTTTCCTATTAAAGTTCAAAATATTCTAGATTCTTATACTAAAAAAGGAATTTTTGATATTAAAAATGTAGAAAAATGTTTTAAACCACTTTTTGACACAAAAGATATTCCACTAAATATTACAATGAAAGAATTTTTTACTTTGACTAAAGTTGATATTCATATGTGTAGTTTTGAATTAAATGAATACAAAGTAAAAGATATATCGCACGAATCATTTCCAAATTTACCTATATTAACAGCAATTCAAATGACATGTGCTTTACCAGTTTTAGTAACACCAGTTTTTATAGATGAAAAATGTTTTATAGATGGAGGTGTTGGTTGTAATTATCCTCTTAGTTTTTGTGTAAATTCTGGAAAAATAACTGATGAAATTCTCGGTTTCAAAAATAATTATGGAAACGAGAATAGTTCTAAAATTGGTGTGAATTCTACATTACTTGACTACCTGCTAAATTTTTTATTTAAATCATTTAATTTTATTCACGATAATAATATTGTACAACCGACAATTAAAAATGAAATTATTTTTGATAATACTTATATAAGTTTTGATATATTAAAAAATGCACTAACTAAAATGGAAGTTAGACGTGATTTATTTGAAAAAGGCAAACAAACTGCTTGTATTTTTTTAGAGAACAGTATTTAAAAATTTTGTCAATGTTTCTTTTGATGGTTTTGCATCATATTCAATAACTTGTCCGTCTTTAACCAATTTAATTGTTGGGTAACCTTCAACGCTATATTGATTCATTAATTTTTCTACTTCAGTAGTTTCTTCTGAACAATCTACTTCAGTAAAAATAACTTGATAACCATTAATTGTTTTATTTTCATATTCCGTCTTTAAATCATTCCATATAGGTTTAGCTGCTTTACAATGAGGACACCAATCTGCATAAAAGAATAAAAGTTCTGCTTTGTTACTACTGTAATTTTGTGTTCGTGGTTCACTATTTGGATTATATGTTGTATTTAAAGATGGTGATATATAATAAAAATAATAAACTATTACTACAATAGCAAAAAATATCACTCCACAAATTAATATTAAAGTGTTAGAATTCATATTACTTCCAGCTGTCATTACTCGAGAAAATATCCCAGACGGTTCGGTATTTAAAGGTGGTAATGAATTAGCATTTAAATTTATATATTTAGCCATTTATATATATTCTAAAAGAAATTAAGATTCTCTTTGAACGAATACAATATAAAGATAATTTATAATTATTCTTTAAGAATGTTATTTAGAACTAATAATGGAAATTTAATTGAAATCAAAAAATATAGTTTTATAAATGATAAGTTATATTATGAAAAATTACTTGATATTAAAAAACCACTTCCTAAATTAGAAAAAGCTTTTCAAAACAAAGAATATAAGTAATCCAATAAATAAAGTGAATACATAACTACATACAATATTTATATTTAATTGTGAAATTACATCATTCGGTAATTTTATTTTATTAGCATTTCTTAAATAATCTGTCTGTTGTATATTTAAATATATTGTATAAACTAATAATAACAATATAATAATTTTCATAAAAATTGATGTTATAAAAAAGCTACTTAATGGGCTTATAATAAATAATACTATTAAAAAAATAGATATTGCTGAACAAGTACATGCTGTTTTAGTAGTATCCGTAAAAGTAGCTAAACTAAAATGTTGGTTAGAATTCATATATTATAAATTAATCAGTTATTATAATATTTTTATGAATAACTGAAAAGCCTAGTTTATTTTGTTTAAGTAATATATAATGACACAAACACGTAAAAATAGAAATACACATAATAAAACTAAAAAAAAATATATTTTTAATAAAAATGATTACAGTGCTGGAGATGGTATGCAAGTAAGCATTTGGGGACCTGCTATGTGGCATTTTCTTCATACTATGAGTTTTAACTATCCTGTTAATCCAACCAATCAAAATAAAAAACATTATAAAGATTTTATATATAATTTAAGAAATGTATTACCGTGTAAGTATTGTAGAATTAATTTAACTAACAATCTTAAACAAAAACCATTGTTAATGTGTCATATGAAAAGTAGAACAACATTCTCCAAATATGTTTATGAGTTACATGAATTAGTTAATAAAATGTTAGGTAAAAAATCACATTTAACATATTGTGATGTTAGAGAGAGATATGAGCATTTTAGGTCTAGATGTACAAAAGAGAAACCTAAAATATTTACATTTAAACACTCACAAACAAGAAAAAGAAAAGAAAAAGGATGTACACAGCCATTATATGGTAAAAAAGCAAAGTGTGTTATTAATATTGTTCCACAAGAAAATAAAATATCTACATTTCAAATGGATAAAAAGTGTATTAAAACTAAAGAATGAATCTGGCTATTATGTGAATATAATGGTGTAAATATGTAAAAAATTAAATTATTTATTGATATTATACATCAAATAATTTAATTTAAGTGCCAAATGTGGAGAAATCGTTTAATATAGGAGAAGGTAAGTATTCATTATTGATAGCACTATAGTTAGGAACTTTCTTACACTCGAATGCTGGTTCAGGACATCTAGCACATGGAGGACAAGCTGGACAAGGTTCTTGTCTAGGACAAGCAGCACTTGTTGGGCAGGCTGGACAAACTGGAGGAACCACTTGAGATTTTAAAATATATAAGTCTTCTTGTCCTGGAGGAATTAGATTTCCTGGAATTCCATCTGGTAAACTGGCATACCAGTCATCAGAAGTAGTTCCAACAGCAGTATTTCCAGCGGGTCCTTGAGCATAATAAGCTGTATTACCCTGTGGTCCAGTTACAGAACCAGCAGAACCTCCATAAGGTCCATAATATTGATTGCTTGAGTAACTATTATTAGAAGTAGTTCCAACAGCAGTATTTCCAGCAGGTCCTTGAGCATAATAAGCTGTATTACCCTGTGGTCCAGTTACAGAACCAGCAGAACCTCCATAAGGTCCATAATATTGATTGCTATAGTAATCATAATTATTAGAAGTAGTTCCAACAGCAGTATTTCCAGCAGGTCCTTGAGCATAATAAGCTGTATTACCTTCAGGACCGGTTACAGAACCAGCAGAACCTCCATAAGGTCCATAATATTGATTGCTTGAATAACCATTATTATTAGAAGTAGTTCCAACAGCAGTATATCCATAAGGTCCTTGAGCATAATAAGCTGTATTACCTTGAGGACCGGTTACAGAACCAGCAGAACCTCCATAAGCTCCTTGATAAGATGTTGAATATGACGTTTGTTGATTTTGACTTCCAGAAGTGTTATATATATAAGTTCCAGATGAAGTAGTTACTTGAATAGCTTGCTGACCATCATTAGTATAAACAACATTAGCAGTTGCACCATTAGGTCCATAATAAGTTGTTATACTACCATTATTTCCATAATAATTTGTATAACTTTCAGTAGTCGTAGTAGAATTAGACGAAGCATCAGTAGAATTAGACGAAGCATCAGTAGATGATTGTTGTGGAGTAAATGTAACTGGTGTAGTCGAACCAGGTAATGTTACTTGTAATGATTGTGTTCCATTACTATTTGTTACAACTACAGCAGTAGTTCCATTCTGCCCATAAAACGTTGAACCGCTTGATAATTGTGTTGAAGTGCCAGTATAATGATTATAGTTATCGTATTGGCTTCCAGATCCGGTTGATGCTCCTGAATATGATTGTGTTCCATTACCAGTCAAAGTAAAATTACCCGTAAAATTACCAGTTAATCCTTCTTTTCCACAATTACCTCCTAAAAAAGAACATAAAATAAGGCCTAACAATAAAATTAAGAATAGAAATAATGCTTCAGTATTCATTGTATAATTTATATAGTGAAAAAATTTAAATAAAATTGACAAGAATTTAATAGAATATAATTATAATATATAATAAAATGAAGACTGATTATGAAACAACTGAAGTAATTGACGATTCTTCTGATGAAGAATATGTTATTCAACCAAAAATAGATTCGCTTCAAAAAACAAAAAAAAAGGTTGTAAAAGAAAAATTAAAAAGTATATTAAAAAGTTGTTATAATGAAGACCAAAATGTATATGAAATTGGTGTTGATGAAGCTGGCAGAGGACCTTTATTTGGCAGAGTGTATACCGCAGCAGTAATTTTACCTAAAGATGATACTTTTGATTTTTCAAAAGTAAAAGATAGTAAAAAATTTCACTCAAAAAAGAAAATCGAAGAAGCAGCTGAATATATAAAGGAAAATGCTTTAGCATGGCATGTAAGTTATGAGGATGAAAAGAAAATTGATGAAATAAATATTTTACAAGCTACACAACTATCAATGCATAATTGTATAAATGAAGTTTGTAAAAAATACAATAAACTTTTAAATAAACAAAATAAAATTGAAAAAATCGATTTTAATTATAGTTTGTTAATTGATGGAAACTACTTTAATCCTATTACGTCATTTAATAAAGCAACTAATAAGATCGAAACTATGCCTTATATGACAATTGAAGGTGGAGATAATAAGTATGCTTCTATTGCTGCTGCCTCTATTTTAGCAAAAGTTGAACGTGATAAATATATTGATAAATTATGTGAAGAAAATCCTGAATTAGCAGAACATTATGGTATTAATTCAAATAAAGGATATGGTGCGAAGAAACACATGGACGGAATAAAAGAACATGGGATTACTATTTGGCATCGTAGAAGTTTTGCACCATGTAAAAATTATATTTAGATTGAATAAATAATAAATTAAAAAATTGATTTTTTAATTCATATGATAATTATATATATAGAATCATTTAAATAACGGCTTAAAATCAAAAACAAATAATTTAACAATGAGATTTTTAGTATTTGATACAGAAACAACCGGTTTACCCAAATCTAAATTTATTGGTCCTTCTACACTAGAACAATGGCCTTATGTTGTTCAATTTAGTTTTATAATTTATGACTCATCATTAAATGATATTGTTGAATCGAAGGATTATATAATCAAACTTCCAGAAAATATTTCAATACCGGAAGAATCAATAAAAATTCATAATATTACAAACGAACTATCACAAAAGTCAGGGTTACCAATTAATCAAATTTTAAATGAATTCTTTTATTATTTAAGGGGAGTAGATAGATTAATTGGACATAATATTGAATTTGATTTAAATATGATTAAAGTAGAAATGTTGAGAATTATTAATGATAATCTAATTACACCAGAACAACTCAAATTATATAAATATGACCTACATTTCTTAAATAATTATACAAATATTTCATGTACTTTAAAAGATTCGATAGAATTTTGTAATATTCAAATAATTGGTAAGAGCGGAAAACCATATTTAAAATACCCAAAATTAATTGAACTTCACGAGAAATTGTTTAATAAATTACCAAATAACTTACATAACTCGTTTAATGACATCTTGGTTACATTAAGATGTTTTATGAAATTGAACCATGATATTGACTTAAATGATAATTGTCATGCGTTTAAGAAGTATTCTAATTTGATTGGTATTTGATAAATTATATGTATAAATATGTAATATATAATTTATATTTTTATAAATTTTTTATTTTAAGCAGAACACATCTCACAAATTTCATCGTGTTCTTCTACATGTTGTTGTTCCGGTTCAATGGTAAATTGCTGTGCTTGATGTTTTGCTTTTCTTCTAAGATAATAAATACCTGTCTTTAATCCCTTTTTCCAAGAATAGAAATGCATTGAGGTTAAAGTATTATACGTAGGGTCTTCAATCCATAAATTTAAGCTCTGACTCTGACAAATAAACGCACCTCTATCTGCGGACATATCTATAACATGCTTCATTGGGATTTCCCACACGATTTTGTATTTATTTCTAATATGTTCTGATAACATTGTTAGCTGTTGAATTGAACCTTTATTAGCAATAATATTATTTTTAATTTGTTCATTCCAATATCCTAATTCGATAAGCTCTTTCATTAGGTATTTATTTATAACAATAAATTCCCCCGCTAATGTTCTTCTTGAATATAAGTTGCTAGTAAATGGTTCAAAACATTCATTAAACCCTAAAATTTGTGATGTAGACGCGGTTGGCATAGGTGCAACTAATAAAGAATTTCTTAGGCCGTGTTGTTGAATACTTTGTTTAAGTTTAGACCAGTCATACCTATCACTTGGAGTTACATTCCACATATCAAATTGTAGAATACCTTTGGCAGCCGGCGACCCATTAAATGAGCTATAAGCACAAAAACAAGGTTCAGATTTTCTATATAAACTTATTTCGTATTCATTGAATAATTCATATATTAGTTTATTATTTGATAATTCATTTATTCTTTCAATAACAATTTCATTACTTCTCTCTAAAGCAGCATGATAAATAGTTTCAAAAATGAATTTATTAACTTCTTTTGCCAGTTCTGAATGAAATGGAATATCCATTAAAATAAACGTATCTGCTAGACCTTGAACGCCAATTCCAATAGGTCTGTGTTTCATATTACTTCTCTTTGTTTTTTCAGTAGGATAGTAATTAATATCAATAACACGGTTAAGATTATTAGTAATAACCTTAGTTACATAATGAAGCTGATCGTAATCAAATTTCTTGGTAGTTTGGTCGACAAATGTTGGCAAAGCAATTGAAGCGAGGTTACAAACAGATGTCTCTTTATCGTCGGAGTACTGAACTACTTCGGTACAAAGATTAGACGACTTAATCGTTCCAAGATGTTGTTGATTTGATTTAGAATTAGCAGCATCTTTATAAAGCAAGTATGGTGTACCTGTTTCCATTTGAGCATCCAAAATCTTAAACCATAAATCTCTAGCATTTATTGATTTTCTTACTTTTCCTTCTGACTCATATTTTTCATAAAGTTCTACGAATTTGTCACCATAAACATCACTCAATCCAGGACATTCATAAGGACACATCAGAGACCACTTTGCATTATTTTTAACTCTCTCCATGAATATATCTGAAACCCATAAAGCATAGAATAAATCTCTAGCTTTCATCTCTTCATCACCATGATTTTTCTTCATTTCCAAAAAATCTTCAACATCTGCGTGCCAAGGCTCCAAATAAATAGCAAATGAACCATTACGCTTTCCACTTTGATTTACATACCGAGCCGTATTATTGAATACACGTAACATTGGAACTAATCCGTCAGTTTTCCCATTTGTTCCTCTAATATGGGAATTTTTTGCTCTAATATTATGAATATGTAACCCTATTCCACCTGAATATTTTGAAATAAGAGCAGTGTCTTTCAATGTATTATATATTCCATCAATACTATCATCTTCCATAGCAATTAAATAACAACTAGATAATTGTGAACGAGGTGTTCCAGCATTGAATAATGTTGGTGTAGCATGTGTGAAATACTTTTGTGACATTAAATCATATGTTTCTTTGACAAGATTTAACGCATTTGGATTGTTTTTATCTCCATGTATACCGATTGCAACACGCATCCACATATGTTGTGGTCTCTCAATAATCCTATTTCCAATTTTAAATAAATACGCTCTATCTAATGTTTTAAAACCAAAATAATCAATAAGATAATCTCTATCATGAACAATGGTTTCATTTAACACATCTTTATTTTCTTGTGTAAATTCCCAGAGTGAATCAGAAACTAATGAATAATTTTTACCATTAACATCCTTAAATTCATATAGCTCTTTCATTACATTTGAAAATAATGGGTCAGTATTCTTCTGATGATTTGAAATAACAATTCTTCCTGCTAAAGTTGCGTAATCAGGATGATTTGTTGACATTACGGCACATTGTTCAGCTGCTAATTCATCAATTTTTGATGTTGGAATTTTATCATACAATTGATCTATAACTTTCATAACGAGTAAAGAATAATTAATATGTATTCTAGCTTCTTGTCCCAATTTTTTTATTCTATCTAAAATTTTATCAAACGCAATATCTTGTAATTCTCCATTACGTTTAGTAACTCGCATCTCAGTTGTGTTCTCCATATATATTATATAATTTATATATTTAGTTTTAAACCTTTTTTATAATTTATTTGAAATTTAGATGATACATTAGTAAAATTATATAATATATATTATATATATTATATATATATGAATCAAATAGTTTTTTTACTTTTATTAATAATATTGGCTCTAGGATTACCATTAGTATTCAATTTTCCAAAAATATATGAAAGTTATTCAAATTATTCTTTAGAACAAGCTAATGGACACTTTCCTGATGCTCAAACTAAAGTATTGGTTCAAGACACTTATCCACCCATCGGTAAAAATCAACTTTCTAACAATACATCAAATGATATTTGGATGGATTATCCAATTGTTTCATTAGGCTCTTATGATCAAATAACTAATAATATCAGATATCCTGATAATCCAGATGAAGGAACATGTATTCCATCATCTATGTGTGGTGCACTATATCATGATAAAAAAACTGGTAACAATTATGTCAAACCATTGCCACCAGTCAATACCGATTGTGGAACAAGAGTAGGTTATTTTACAACTGATGAACAAGTTATTACAAGTTTACCATACAGAACTGATATACAAAATATTTTATATTAAGAATCTATTTTGATAACTTTCAATAGACACATTTCTTCGTTATTAGAATCTAGATAAGACTTTATAGGGTTTTCTTTCTTTAGCCTTTTAACAGGAGCTCTATGCTGATATCCAGATTCTCTTTCTTCTTCTATAGTTTTCCATACTTTTTCTAATTGTCCAACATTATTTTTAAACCAGTCTTTATTTCTTAAAACTAATACGCAACTTAATTTCTCAAGTTTCCAATAAATAAATTTTAGAAATGTGTAATTATACGGTTTTGATTCATATTTTTGAACGATCGTCTCTTCCCAGTTACTTATATCATCTGGTGTCCATAAATTTAATGGCATATATTCATAATGAGGCGAGCCTTCACTTGTATGAAAATGAACAATAATTCCTTTATAACTGCCGTCTTTCGTAGTTATATAACTATTAAATTCTTTATCATTAAATGATGATATTATTGAGTCATTTCTATAATTTTGATAATCAGTATATTCAATAAATTTTGTTTCTAAGAAATCGCATTCGTCAAGGTCACATACTTCCATCTGTAACTGCATTTGAACCCAATATTCTTTTTTTGGAATACCATTTATTTCGCGATTAACAATATTCTTAATTTCAAGCATACGACCATAACGTCCAGTATTTGATTGAATAATAATTCCATCAGGAGATGCAC